>OGCX01000797.1_pt1 | contig 12805 bp, 10 predicted proteins | sample 1570261 | NCBI WGS metagenome assembly OGCX01 (sample SAMEA2582161, study PRJEB24529) | metagenome | biome: Human gut stool | place: China | collected 2011 | reverse complement strand
CAGATAACGATTTAATCCTTGGTGCTACACTTTATTCTCAAGGTGCTGAAGAGTTAATTAACCTCATTAAAATGGCTATGGACAACAACATTCCATATACATATTTCAAGAATCAAATCTTCACACATCCTACCATGGCAGAGAACTTAAACGACCTTTGTAATTTCTAAATTATTAAACGACTGATATAATATCACAAATAAATGGCCTAAACAGTAAAATCTACTAAAAATATTATCGAAGTATATTTTTGGTCTGAATAATAGGATAGAAAATAAAACACTTCTAACTAAATAGGCTTCTATTACTTCCATTTTTAAAGTTAAATTATATTATTTTACACACATTAAATTACAAAACACAAAAGAGATGTTAGGTAAATAGACTTAACATCTCTTTTTCTAAAGGACTATTATTAATATCAAAAACATTTAGCTGCTAATAAATCATCTAAATAGTTTAGAATGGCTTTATGCATTACTGTTCTCCAATGATTCATACCAAAAGCTTCTCTATAAGTTTCAATTTGCTGGATAATAATAGATTCTAAAATATTTTTACAATCTTCATTCATAGTTTGCATTATCCCCCTCATACTACACTGTATGCCAGTAAACATATCAGTAGCTCGCATATTATATTTTTCAGCAAGGTTTAAGAAGTAAAACATTTCTTTATATGCATTTAAAAAGCCATAATCTTGTTCATCCACATAAAAATCCCATATTACATTTTGCTCAACTATTGTTATACGGGCTTTTAAAATTTCTACTCCATTTGTATTATCATAATATGAATGAATAAACGTAACACTTGTATTATCACTCTTAATATTATTACAAACATGACAAATAGGTATTAAGTTCTTATGAAAAACAGAAAATTCAGGATATACACTTTTAGGAAGGTAATGATCTAATTCACAAGCAGTATCTAACTCACACAATGGACATAAATTATTTTTTGCACTATGCATAAGTCGCTCATAATACGCATAAGGCACTTTTTTATTTTTTTTTGACAGGTGATTCTTATATAAACCAATCAAAAATCGCCGCTCATTATCATTCCTAATTATAGATGGTAAGTTGTATAACTGATGACTTCTTGCATAATACTCATAAATAAAGTATCTCCAATAAATCTTATGCATAAACTCAATATTTTGGAGCATGCTACTATCTCTCATGTGTGACTTAATTGCTATGATTATCTCATCATATTCAAGCTCTGGACAATTAACAATCATATCTATTTCCCTTTATTTGAAAATAACATTTTTATTAATATTTGACCTTCCCATCCCAACCTATTTTTAAACAATTTTAAAGCGTCTTCCTCTGAATCACATAACTTAACGGCTTCTTTTATATAGTAATAAAACCCAGAGTTTTGAAGTTGGAGGCCAAATTGTTCTGCTATTATACTATTTATATTTTCTGCAAAAGTTTCTAATATTGGTCGCTTAGGAACTAGCACTTTCCCCAAACGATTCAATATCCAAATACACTCTTTAGGAATCTCTTGTAATACAATAGGAGAATGTGTAACTATTATTCCAACACCATTTTGTGTTTTTAAAACATCTATAATTGACCTAATTAAGGTTGAAACTAGAGGCGGATGTAGATGCGCTTCTGGTTCATCTATAAAAACAATAGTCCGTTCAGAAACATGTGCAATCAAACAGGAAACAGTTAATAGCAATGCCTTATGTCCATCACTTAACTCTGAAAATATTTTTTGTAATACGATATCAGTATTGCTATGATTAAATAACTCCTCTTTCAAAATCCTTTCTGATAAATTAATAGACTTTAAAACAGGATCTGATTCCAAGCGGTCCAAAAAATCAGTCCATAAATCAAACTTCTTAGCTTTACCAATAAGCATTAAATAATCTTTAAATTTTTCTATGTACAACTCATTAATAGCTTTATTTATAAGTCTAGGATTATTTTCATTTATAGATTTTTCTGGATGCTTTATTTTAGACCATTCTCCCCCTAAATAATGATAGGGTAATATACTGTAGTTTTCCATATTATTAAATGAGAAAGGACTAAGGTTAATATGTATAACCTTAGAAAAACTTTGAATACCATAATTATTTTTGAATAACAACTCATTAGATTTCCCAATTAATGTTTTAACCATTTCAAGAAGCAATCTTGACTTACCAACACCATTTCTACCAGTCAAAGCATGCAAATTAGTTTGTGGAAAACTATCCTTTTCAACAGTAAACTCTATATCTAAACCTTTTTTATTTGTATATGTGAATGAGTAATCTTTTGTTTTTACTCCTACATCTAAAATTTGTTTATACTCTATTATAGTTTGCTCTTTATTTTCATCCCAACGTCTTAAGGATCTTCTAAAAACTTCTTCTTCCTTTATATTTCTCAGCCTAGTTTGATTACTTTCAACTACATAATCCCGAAGTGCAGACAAAGCCTCTTTACCATCTTCTATATTTGCAAAATACTCATAGTATTCTATAGACTGCCCTAAAGAAAAATATTCCTTTGATAATTCATCAAAAGAATCTGGAATTTCAACCTTTCCTTTTTCAAGACCAAATCGACCAATTTTAACAATACCAATATATTGCAACTTACGATTTATCCAAGAATAAAGATTAAATAAGGTATAAAAGTCATAATCATTCCAATTATCCTTAACTAAAAAATATCTAGCATCATAGTGTTCTACAAAACTTGGGGTTAATTCTCTGACATAAGATAAAACTTGAAATTTCATTTATGTGCCTCAATAAATATTAACAATTATTAATATTTAATTCCTTAAAAATAAAATGATTAATTTTTTGTAAATAATCTACGTACTACCTTTTGTAGTTTTGGTGTCAACACAATAGCTACAATGATACCAGCCGCACTAGTAATCAAGGAGTATTGGATCTTGCTAGCTGCTACAGCCGCGCTGTTAAGAACAAACCACCAAGCAATGAAGTAGCCAAAGGCAGTCCAAATAGCACCGATAATGAGAGCTACTAAAATACGACTAAAAGCTGCTGTCGGTTTATTGATAGATGGTGGCAAATAGCCTGCTGTCATACCGCCAACAATAAGGCCCGCAATACCTTTAATAAAGAACGAGAATACAATATACTGTGTATGACCACCAAAAAGATCAAATAATGCGGAGCCAATCGCCGCTCCTAAACCACCATATAAACCACCAAATAGAATGGATGATGTAAATAATGCGGCAGATCCTAAATGAACCATAGCACCACCTGGTATTTCGATGCGAATTGTTGTTGCTACTGCACATAAGGCAGCAATAAATCCGATATATACAATATCGCGCGTCTTTAATTTCATAATCTAGCTCCTCTCTTTTAGCTGAATAACTATATTTAGTATAACAAATCTCACTCTGTCTAAAAACACTAATTTCATAGGATTTAAATATATAGTCAGATTTAAAATAAAGCACCTATACCATGGTATAGGTGCTTTATAAACTTTAATCAACTCTATCAAATATTATATGTTATAAGATACAAATTAAATTAAATCTTAGCTCGTTTCAAACGAAGAGAGTTACCCACAACGGTTACAGAGCTAAATGCCATTGCTGTGCCTGCAATCATAGGATTTAATGCACCGATAGCAGCCAATGGAATACCAATGCAGTTAAAGATCAATGCCCAGAATAGATTTTGTTTAATATTAGTCATTGTCTTACGGCTGAGGCGTACTGCTTGTACTAGTGTGTGTAAATCATTTCTTACAAGAACGATATCTGCTGCCTCTACGGCAATATCTGTACCACTGCCAATGGCAAAGCCAATATCTGCCGTTACAAGAGCTGGTGCATCATTGATACCATCACCAACCATCCCCACTACAAGGCCTTTATCTTGCAACTCTTTTACCTTGCTAGCCTTATCTTGCGGTAATACTTCTGCAATTACATGAGTGATACCTGCTTGTTTAGCAATATATTGGGCAGTACGACGATTATCACCTGTAAGCATCCACACATCAATACCTTGAGCATGTAATTCTTTTACAACATCAATTGTTTCTGGACGTAATTCATCTTCTACAGCCCATAATGCACTGATAACGCCATCTACAGCAAGAACGGATACAGATGCACCTTGTTCTTCATAGTGTAAAATATCATCTTGTACTGCACTTAAATCATAACCTAATTCAGACATCCATCGGCTATGGCCAAGTTGTACCGACACGCCTTGATAAGCGCCTTGCAAACCTTTACCAGGTACATCACCAAAGCTTTCAAGTTCTACCGCTTTACCTTTATAACCATGATCTTCGCCATAATAAACCATAGCCTTTGCAATCGGATGAGATGTACCACTTTCAAGAGCCATCATAAGGGACATATTTCTACTTTCATCACCATTATAGTTTTTGAAAGCCGTTACATCAAGAACACCTTGTGTAAGTGTGCCAGTTTTATCCATAACGATGGCATCGAGTTTACCAGCTTTTTCAAGATATTCTGCACTCTTGATAAGGACGCCATGCTCCGCGCCTAAGCCAGATCCAACCATGATAGATGTTGGTGTAGCAAGGCCAAGCGCACAAGGACAAGCGATAACAAGCACTGCTGTAGCATTAATGAGAGCTACATTAATAGAGTCGCCCATAATGAAGTACCATACGAGGCCGGTCAAAACAGAAAGGCCGATAACAGTAGGCACGAAGTATTGAGCTACGATATCTGCAATACGTTGAATACTTGCTTTAGAGGTTTGAGCTTCCTCTACGACTTTGATGATTTGAGAGAGCATTGTATCAGAGCCGATACGTTTTGCTTCCATCGTGAAAGCACCGCTCAAGTTAATAGTCGCCCCAATTACCTCGGAGCCGACTTGTTTTTCTACAGGCAAGCTTTCACCTGTAAGCATAGCTTCGTCTACAGTAGAATAGCCTTCAGTAATAGTACCATCTACTGGAATTTTTTCGCCTGCACGAACTTGTAAAATATCGCCGGCTACTACTTTAGAAGTAGGAATATCTACAAACTCACCATCACGCAATACATGAGCCGTTGCAGGTTGTAAGGCAATCAATTTTTGAAGTGCTTCAGAGGTACGCCCCTTAGCAATTTCCTCTAAAAGTTTGCCAAGAAGAATGAATGTAATGAGCCACGCAGAGGTTTCAAAGTAAATGCCATGAGGCCCAAGTTCTGGATGGAACTGCCAATTATAAATACTGAATAGATAAGCAACAGTCGTACCCATTACAACGAGAACATCCATGGTAAGGGCGCCATTCTTTACCGCACTCCACGCACTCTTATAGAACATAAGGCCAGGGCCGAACTGAGCAATGGTAGCAAGAATGAACTCTACCCATACTGGCAAGGCTTGAATACCAAAGCGATGTAATGTCATGTTAATCATCATCGGTACAGCCATACAAGCAGCAATGATAAGACGCGTAATATGAGGTTTTAAATTAACCTTTTCTATTTCTTGCTTCGTTTCATCTGCTTCCGTAGCACCAAAACCAATATTCGTAATAGCATCGATAATTTGTTGTGGCTCTACAGTAGAGCCATCTTTGTATTCTACACTCCCCTTTCGAGTGAGTAGATTAACCTTTACAGATTCTATGCCATCGATCTTAGAAACGACGTTTTCAACGCGCTTTACACAAGCAGCACAATGCATACCTGTAATATCAAACTCTTGTTTCTTCTTACTCATCATATCACTTCTTTCTACTAGAATTTTCAAAAATATATGTTTCTATATATCTATATAAGTCAGAAACTCATAGTAGACATATCATACATCGGTAACAGAGTATTTTATAAACACGTATAGTTTATTATATGAACACATTTACATGAGTATTCATTCATACGTGTTTATTCTATAATAACATAAATTCTCATTACGTCAATATCCTACTAAATCTAGAGGACTATTCCTTTTTTATAGGGGATTTAACATCTCCCCACCTATACACAACATTCATAAATAGATTATAATAAAGTGATGATGAATAAACATAAACTTTGATTCCAAAGGAGGTGAAACTATGTGTGAATCAATAAGCCCTATAGTAGAATTTACTTCAGTAGCGAAGGAATTTCGCCATGAATATGTTGTTGAGAAGTCGCGTTTTATCACAACTATATGCCCTTGTTCTACAGAAGAGGAAGCGCAGGCTTTTATTGGACGTATCAACAAAGAATTTTGGGATGCACGCCATAATTGTACAGCCTTTGCATTAGGACCAAAACAAGAACAACAACGCTCTTCTGACAATGGTGAACCATCTGGTACCGCTGGTAAACCTATGTTAGAAGTACTCAAAAAAACAGGTATTACCAATGTAGCTGTCGTAGTAACGCGCTATTTTGGAGGTATTAAGCTAGGCGCAGGTGGTTTGATTCGTGCATATTCACACTCCGTTGCGGAAACTTTACATCTTGCCCCTAAAGAACTACACACAACACGAACTCAGTTGCAGGCTACCATCGACTATTCCATGTATGGAGCTATAGAAAGATATGTGCAAGATCAAAAACTACATTATGAAGCAAGTTTTGGCGAACATGTAGATATTACTATCTTAGTACCTCCTACTGATGTAGAGCGCATACAAAAAGAGCTCCAAGACATGAGTCATGGAGCTGCTACTTGTACTATATTAGATTCTATTGAAGTGGTGCTACCGCTAGAACAATAATCTAACTGATACACACATAGTAATTAGTTTTCGCTATGAACTAAGCCACTTACGCCTTGAGCAAGTTCATGACGTTTTTCTGTAGTTAATGGATGAGGCCATACGCGTTCAAGTTGTTTTTTACGACTAACACCTGCATTATGTGCAGTCATTAATCTACGTGCTTCCCAGTTACGAATTGCTTTACTTAATGTTCTTTTTACTACGCCCATGATAGTACCTACTTTCTCAATCACTGTTATTATATTAAAAATTGTGATAAGGATAGAAAGTTTATTTTAAACACATTATTCTTTCTCTTTCCTTGATGAATATAGTATATACGCTATTTTATCAAATGTGAAATTACTGTTACTTAGTTCGTTATAATTTTTATTTATCTTATTTTGTGTATAATAGGGAGATTCTATGGATACATCTTACTACCACAATTTTATTACCCTCGTTCAAACGGGCAATATGACGCAGGCCGCAGAGATTCTTCATATTACACAACCAGCTTTAAGTAAACAATTAAAGTATTTAGAAGCTGAATTTGGAGCTCAACTCATCAATATCAAGCGCGGCCAACGAGGATCAAACTTACAACTAACTGATGCGGGCAAAATTTTTTATCAAAAAGCCCAACAATTATGCTCCATTGAAGAATCAACATACAATGCAGTACAACAGTTGAACTCACGTATTGAAGGTACATTGCGAATCGCTACGTCTGCATCGCGCTCCACACCAATCGTACAACAATACTTACCAGCCTTTTCCATGAAATACCCATCAGTTCACTTCGAAATCTACGAAGGACTAATGACTAATGTGGTCAATCAACTTATTAATGGTAATGCAGAGCTGGGAATTGCAAACATTCAAATGGTAGACACTGATAAATTTGATATCCTTCTTACTCAAGAGGAACATTTATACGCTATTTTCCGCCGTGATGTATTCTGGATAGATCGTGAACATGATACCATCACATGGGATGATATCAAAAAGTGTCCTTTATCCCTCTCTGGTGGATCTGTGCGAATGATTATGCAATCTAGTTTAACGGACATGGATCAACTGAATGCTGTTGCCATCACTACAACTAAGAGCTCTGCCATCGAATGGGCATCCTCTGGTAGAACTGTTTCTTTAGTTCCTATGGATGCAAAAGAGCTTATTAACCATCGTAAAATGGCCCGTATCAAGTTGCCAGAATTTTCAGGAGATTTTAAAAAAGCATTTATTACTCTCAAAGGGCATGCCTTATCCCCTGTAGCACAGCAATTTATTGATTTCTACAAAGCATATGTTTAAACTATGTGATAGAAATTCATATGATATGGGATTTATAACTTATGATATTGTATTTATAACTTATCGTATAAGATTTTGTACAGTTATGAACATTAATACCATACATAAAAAAGACCTAGTACATAATGTACTAGGTCTTCTTTTTACTATCCTTGATGGACAGCACCTACTATATCAGTAATGCTGTTAAGATTATATTGTTCTACATAGTCACTCATTTCACGGGCAATACGTGAAATCGCCGTAGGATCTACCATCGTAGCAGTGCCAACTTGAACGGCTTGAGCACCAGCCATCATAAATTCGATAGCATCCGTGCCAGTCATAATACCGCCAAGGCCAATAATAGGAATATTTACCCCTTTATATACTTGGTGTACCATGCGAAGTGCAACAGGCTTTACAGCTGGACCAGATAGCCCACCGTAAGTATTTCCCAATAAAGGTTTACGTCGGTGAATATCAATAGCCATACCCAACAATGTATTGATAAGGCTTACCCCATTACCACCGCCAGCTTCAACGGCTTTTGCAATTTCCACAATATCTGTTACATTTGGTGAAAGCTTAACGATAATAGGTTTATCACTGACCTTACGAACGGCCTTCGTTACCTGTTCAACCACCTTTGGATCCACTCCAAAAGCCATACCTTCACGTTCTACATTTGGACAAGATACGTTAACCTCTAGGCCTGTAATACCGTCTACAGATAAGGTCTCTGCCATCCATGCAAATTCATCAATTGTACCTGCAGACATATTAGCAAGCAATGGTACGTCATATTTTTTGAGATCCGGCAAAATATGTGTAACAAAATGTTCTGCCCCAGGATTTTCAAGGCCGATACAGTTTAGTACACCAGATGGTGTTTCTGCAATACGAGTTCCAGGATTGCCGTGACGACCTTTAGGTGTTAAACCTTTTACGGAAATAGCACCTACCTCATTGCTAAGGTCTAAATAACCAGCATACTCAGGACCATTACCAAAGGTACCAGATGCAGCGATAATAGGATTTTTCATCTTAATACCGCAGTAATCAACAGCAAGCTTTGGATTAGGCGTAACGGTGTTATTTAAATCGCGTTCACTCATTAAAAGAACACCTCCTCAGCTGGGAATACAGGACCATCTTTACAAACTTTGTAACGTTTGCCACCTGCACCATCACAAGCACAACCTAAACAACCACCAGTGCCACAGCCCATACGTTCTTCAAGAGATACTTGGCAAGGAACGTTGAGATCTTTAGCTACTTGTGCCACACCTCTCATCATCGGTGTAGGACCGCAAGTCATAACAGATGTGAAAGTATTGCCATTAATCAGCTCAGGCATGATTGCTGTAGGGAACCCTTTCGCACCTACGCTACCATCATCAGTGGTGATATGCACTTTAACAGACGTATCCTTAAATAAGGCTGCCCAGAAGGTTTCGCTTTCATTTCTAAAGCCGAGAATAACTTGTGCTTCTTCCCCTTCTTTCAAATGGGATGCAATGCATAACATGGGCGCAATACCTACACCACCGCCAACAAGAAGCATATTCTTAGATGTAACAAATGGTTTACCCAAAGGACCTAAACAATCTAGAGTATCGCCGGGAACAAGGCGAGTCATAATCTCAGTCCCTTTACCTATGACACGATATAAAAGGGTAATCGTCCCCTTTTGTGCATCAAAGCCTGCATAGCTAATAGGACGGCGCAATAATGGTGCCGTAGAGTCCGCTACGCGAACATTACAAAACTGTCCTACCTTTGCTTCTGCTGCCTGTTTTGGTGCGTGGATATCCATTACCCACACATCAGAGCCTATTTGCTCATTGCGAACGACTTCGCCCTGTTCTACATATCCACTCATGGTTATTACTCCAATTCAAAATCCTGTAACGCTTCTACAGTATAATTTGCATTATTTTTACGATTTGCTACAACGCGCAACACTTCGCGTGCTGTATCGAGACTTGTTAAGCAAGGTGTACCCATTTCTACGGCAAGACGACGCAATTGGAAGCCTTCACGTTCAGGGCGTTTACCTGCAGTCAGTGTGTTAAGTACAAGATCTACTTTATCTTGACGAATGTGGTCAGCACAGTTGTCATCACCTTCAGAGATTTTGTTAACTACCTTGCAGTCAACGCCATGTTCTTTGAAGTATTTACCAGTACCGCCAGTTGCTTCGATGTGATAGCCCAATTCGATGAAGCCTTTTGCCAATTGACTAGCTTCCTCTTTATCGCGGTCTGCTACGGTCATAAGAATTGTACCATCTTCTGGGATACGCATATTGGCACCATTGATAGCTTTAAACAATGCTTCAGAATAAGTACGACCAATACCCATAACTTCACCAGTAGATTTCATTTCAGGTCCAAGAGCGATTTCTACAAGGCCCATTTTGGAGAAGGAGAATACAGGTGCTTTTACAGCTACATATGGTTTATTAGGTACAAGACCGAGTGGCAAGCCCAAATCTTTTAAGCTTTCACCAAGAGCAATGCGTGTTGCACATTCTACCATATTGATGCCTGTAACCTTAGAAATGAATGGTACAGTACGGCTAGAACGAGGGTTAACTTCGATTACGTTAAGTTCACCATCAGCCACGATATATTGGATGTTAAGTACACCTTTAACATTAAGGCCTACTGCAATACGACGTGTATAGTCAACGATTTGATCAATCAATTCTTGGCTCAAATGTTGAGCTGGGTAAACGGCCATGGAGTCACCAGAGTGAACACCAGCACGTTCGATTTGTTCCATAATACCAGGAATACATACGTCAGTACCATCGGAAATAGCATCAACCTCTACCTCCATACCAACCATATAACGGTCGATAAGAACAGGATGTTCCTTGGAGGCTACTACAGCTTCCTTCATGTATACATCGAGCTCTTTATCGTTGTATACGATTTCCATAGCACGGCCGCCCAATACATAGGAAGGACGTACAATCAATGGATATTTCAAGTTTTTAGCTGCTGCTTGTGCTTCTTCATCAGAGGTTACAAGCGCACCTACTGGACGTGGAATACCAAGTTTTGCCAATAATTCATCAAAGCGTTCGCGGTCTTCTGCCATATCGATGCTATCTACGGATGTACCGAGGATTTTTACACCGCGCTTAGCCAATGGACCTGCCAAGTTAATTGCTGTTTGACCACCAAACTGAGCAATAACACCAGCTGGTTTCTCTTTCTCGATGATTTCCATTACATCGTCCACTGTTAATGGTTCGAAGTACAAGGAATCAGAAATATCAAAGTCAGTAGACACTGTTTCTGGGTTATTGTTGATCATAATAGATTGATAACCCGCTTTACGAAGTGCCCAGGAGGAATGTACGGAGCAGTAGTCAAACTCTACGCCTTGACCGATACGAATTGGACCGGAACCAAGTACGACAACGGATTTTTCACCGAGTGGTTTAACTTCGTCTTCTTGTGCATAAGCACTGTAGTAGTACGGTGTTTTAGATTCGAATTCGGCAGCACATGTATCTACATATTTATATGTTGGAAGAATGTTCCATTCTTTACGTTTTGCACGAACCTCTTCTACAGTTGTATTAGCATAACGGGCGATAACAGAATCAGTGAAGGAATAACGTTTTGCTTTGCGCAATACATCCTCTGTTAAACCATGTTCAGCCAATGCCTTTTCTTCATTAACAATGTTTTTGATTTTTTCAATAAAGAATGTATCAATTTTTGTAATGTAGTGAATTTTCTCTACACTAATGCCCTTGCGAAGTGCTTCTGCTACAACATAGATACGTTCATCATCTACTAAATGTAAACGTTCAATCAATTGTTCCATAGACTCATGAGAGATTTTCTTTAGCTCAATATGGTCTAAACCAATTTCCAAGGAACGAATTGCTTTAAGCAAGGAGCCTTCCAAGGAGCGATCGATAGCCATAACTTCGCCAGTAGCCTTCATTTGAGTGCCCAATGTGCGGTCTGCCAAATTGAATTTTTCAAATGGCCAACGTGGGAATTTCGTTACTACATAGTCAAGTGTAGGTTCGAAGCATGCTTTTGTTTCACCTGTTACAGCATTTGTAATTTGATCCAATGTCATGCCTACTGCAATTTTTGCAGCTACCTTCGCAATTGGATAGCCAGTTGCTTTAGATGCTAATGCAGAGGAACGGGATACACGAGGGTTTACTTCGATAACGATATATTCATTGCTATTTGGATTCAACGCGTATTGTACGTTACAACCACCTTCGATTTTCAAATAACGAATAATTTCTACAGAAGCAGTACGAAGCATTTGGTATTGAATATCGTTTAATGTTTGGCTTGGTGCCACAACAATGGAGTCACCAGTATGTACGCCTACAGGATCGATATTTTCCATATTACATACGATGATACAGTTATCTGCACTATCGCGCATTACTTCGTATTCGATTTCTTTCCAGCCTGCTACAGAACGTTCTGCTAGGATCTGGTGAATTGGTGAAAGTTTCAAACCACGGCGTGTAATTTCATACATTTCATCTTCATTATGCGCAATACCACCACCAGTACCGCCCAATGTGTAAGCAGGACGGATAATGATAGGATAACCAATGCGATTAGCAAAGGCTACCGCTTCTTCAAGATCGTTAAAGATATCGGATTCAGGAACTGGTTGATTGATTTCCTTCATCGCTTCTTTGAAGAGTTCACGGTCTTCTGCTTGTTTAATAGCTTCAAGTGTTGTACCTAGAAGTTTTACACCGTATTCTTCTAATACGCCAGCTTCAGACAATTGTACGGCCATATTAAGACCTACTT
>OGCX01000791.1_pt1 | contig 12854 bp, 8 predicted proteins | sample 1570261 | NCBI WGS metagenome assembly OGCX01 (sample SAMEA2582161, study PRJEB24529) | metagenome | biome: Human gut stool | place: China | collected 2011 | reverse complement strand
AATATCAGAGGCTTCTTGTGGATTACGGTAGTCAACGGTAAGCTCATGCATATCCCACCCATCAGCTCCGAAAATGCGGTCGAGCATATGGTTCCATGAGTGTGTTCCACCAAGAGCAGAGGTTTGTGCCACATCGCCTACAATCGTAAAAGAACGAGAAGGGCAGCGGCGCATCAGCATACGCCAATCCATTGCAGTAAGCTCTTGAGCTTCATCTACCACAATATGACCATACGTCCATTCGCGATCTGCTCCAGCACGTTCTGCCAAACTCGAATCATCAGAGTTGTTCATATGAGAAAGCACTGTTTGAGCTGAAATGCCAGAATTCTTCAGGCCGAAAGAATCCATCATCTCATTCACATAGCGTGCTTCAGCACTCTGCGCTGAAGAACGCGCATTCGCCTTTTGCTGTTCGAGTGGATCTGGTCCCAAAAGTTCGTAGGCCTCATCAAGTAAAGGAATATCCGATACTGTTAAAGCGGAACCTGATGGTCGAATCAAAGCTGCAATATCGGTGTCGGTCAGCCATGGAGCACACTGCTTAAGGCGGTGAGGCTTGGAGAATAAATCATTAATCAGCCATTGTGCGTTCATTGGCAGCCATGCGGTATTCAGCGTGCGCTTCACGTCTTCACTCATGCGAATAGTTTCACGCGCATTTTCAACCTCAGAATATTCGGGCTCATAATCCAACTGTTCCTTAAAACGATTCGTTAACAAAGAAATCATGGATTTTACAAAAGTATTGCGTGCAAGATTATGCGGTTGGTGCGAACGACGAGCATTGCCTTGAGCCTCTTCAATATCTGCACGGGTAATTGGCACACGAACACCATTAATTTTCAACACTGGCAACTGTGAAGGAATACGCACGCGCATAGATACTGCATGAGCAATAACATCGGCCATGCGGCAATCGCCTTTAAGCCTGGCGGCAAAAGGATTATCAGTTACATCAGTAGATATACCTGGTAGAAGATTTCCTAAAGTACGCGAAATAACGCCAGTTTCACCCAATGATGGTAAAACCTGATCAATATAGTGCAAAAAAGCATGGGATGGTCCAACAACTAAAACACCAGAACGTTGCAAAGTAGAACGATGTGTGTATAGCAAATAAGCAGCACGATGAAGAGCAACTGCTGTTTTACCTGTTCCTGGTCCTCCCTGAACAACAAGAGGGTGTTTGGCAGAACTGCGGATAATGCGGTCTTGCTCACCTTGAATAGTTGCTACAATATCACTCATTTTCCCTGTGCGACGTGTGGCAAGGGAAGCGAGCAAGGCACCTTCACCTGTTAGTGTGCCGCTTGCAGACGCTTGTGAAACTTGACTTGAATCTATATTTAAGACTTCGTCTTCTAAAGCAATAACATCACGGAACTTCAATGTAATATGGCGACGCATGGCAATATTGCCACGGTGTAAAGGAGTTGCCTCATAAAATGGACGTGCAGCTTCAGCGCGCCAGTCCACCACAATGGCCTCATGATCAGTGCTTTGTAAACCGATTCGACCAATATGCAAACGGGTGTCATCATCGGTATCTATGCGCCCAAAAACAAGCCTATCTTCCACTAAACGCAACTGGTATAAGCGATCTTCATACATAGTGGCAAAAGAGTCACGCTCAGAACGCTGTGTAGGTGAACCATGCGCTCCTCGTGAACGTACCTCGCTTAATCGATCTTGAGTTTGCTTGCGGATTTCATCGAGCCTGGCATAGGCTACATCCACCATGGATTGTTCTTCGCGGAGTTGTTCTGAATAATCGGACACGCGTGCATTTCCTTGTGTTGAGTACGAGTGGCTTGACTCGTGTACAGAGTCAAAAACTGCCCTATAAGCATACTCAAAAGGCTCTACATCAAGATGATACATAGCGAGCGAATACCTCATTCTCTCTCTCTCTATTCCTTCTCTTTCTTGCATTTTGTGCGAGTTAATCATAAGCAGTATCCACGGGCGAATATTTATCGACTCTTTTCAATTGCTCCTCAGTTTTTATTCAGCACAGCCTCATTAATCCTTAAATTCTTAAAAATTTTGTGTTTTGTGGGGAAAAGTGGAGAGAAGTGGAGTAAAGTGGGGAACATTGTGAGTGTATTTTCGCATACCTGAAGATGGTGATCTGGTTGAAAGGAGGGGAGAGTGCCTGAAAATACTGGTGTTGGCGATGTTTTTGCTACTCATGGCGGCTCTGCTGAGTTTGGCGAGCCTATGGGTAATGGAGCACAGAACACGCAAAATGAAGGGAAAAATCTCCCTCTACCAGATTTGCTGCTCGGTACGTACACTCCAAAAATCGATGCGAAGGGTCGTGTAGCTATTCCGGCTAAAATGCGCAGCCAGCTTGGAGAAGGTTGCGTGTTGGCGCGAGGTCAGGAACGATGCGTGTACATACTTCCCAATGATGAATTTCGTCGCATTGCTCAACAAATTCAACATATTTCATTGAGTAATAAGGCTGCACGCAACTATTTGCGTGTTTTTCTCTCTGGTGCTGTGGATTTAGAACCAGACAAACAGGGGCGAGTAATGGTGCCACAGATGCTGCGTTCTTATGCCAATTTAGGCGATGACGTTGTGCTTATTGGCGTGGGAACTCGTGCAGAACTATGGAATCGTGAAGATTGGGAGAAGTATTTGGCTGATCAAGAAGATGACTACAGCAATATGGCTGACGATGTGCTTCCGGTAGGTGATTTTGCATGGTAGATTCTCACAACTCTAGCCAGAACAATTTAAGTGCTCTGAGCGCTATTCACAAGCCAGTGCTTTTTGACGAATGTGTTGAACTTGTTACTGCACATGCCGAGGCTTCGGCACGCGCCGATGGACGTGATGTTCCTGTGGTTGTGGATTGTACTTTGGGCTTAGCAGGTCATACCAGTGGCTTCCTGCAAGCAGTTCCGAATCTTCGCGTTATTGGCATTGATAGAGATGAACAAGCTTTGAGCTTGGCTACTGAGCGTATTACTAAGCTGGGGCTAAGTAATCGTTTTACTCCGGCGCATGCAGCTTTTGATGATTTTTCGGATGTTCTTGAGCGTGCAGGCGTTACGCATGTTGATGCTGTATTTATGGATCTTGGCTTATCGAGTTTACAGATAGATGAAACAGATCGTGGTTTCTCCTACTCGCATAACGCTCCGTTAGATATGCGTATGGATACATCCCAAGAGCTAACAGCTGCCGATATTTTAGCAACCTATGATTACGCTGATTTAGTACGTATTTTTAAGGAGTATGGTCAAGAGCGCTTTAGCGGACCTATTGTGCGAGAAATTATTAGATTGCGTGAATCTCAGCAGGCAATTGAGACCTCTTTTGAACTTTCAGAATTAGTTGATCGCGTGGTACCCAAGGCAAAACGTCCAGCAGGAAATCCAGCGAAGCGTGTTTTCCAAGCCTTGCGTATTGAAGTCAACGGTGAGCTTACGAAACTTGCGCACACTCTACCACAAGCCTTACGTGCCCTGTCGGTAGGAGGGCGATTAGTAGTGGAGTCCTACCATTCATTAGAAGACATGTGCGTGAAGAAATTCTTTATGCGTGGTCTGGTAGCACATGTCCCTCCCCATATGCCCGTTATTCCTCCAGAAGCTCAGCCATATCTTCGTGATTTAACGCATGGTGCTATGAAAGCCGACAAAGCAGAAGTAGAACGTAATTCTCGATCCGCTTCAGTGCGTTTGCGTGCAGTAGAGCTAACTCGTAATCCTCCTGCTTGGGCTTTTGAACAAGAGCCTTCACGTGCCGTCAATCGCTCAAAGCAGACAAAGCGCGGAACAAAAACAGCGCAACAATCACACTTCACAAATAACCGTCGTAACTCTCACAGTAAGGAACACTATGGCAGCCGCTGAAGCACGAAGCATTCGTTCATCGCAATCACGTCAATCCACGGTGCGTTCTACCCGTCCTGGCACGCGCTCTGCAGCTCCAGAACGTCCACAGCTGCGTGTGAGTTCACGTGAGAACCGCTTACGTCAATCTGCTTTTATGCAGCAAGTGCAGTCAGTGTATCACAGTCGTCAACGGTCTATGGCTATGATGATGACGTCAATTGTTTTCCTCGTAATGAGCTTAGGAGTAACGCTATTTTTGCGTACAGAAATGACTAAAAATGCTTATAGTATTACGGAAACTCAAAACACTGTGGTGCAGCTCACACAAGATGTACAGCAAGATAGAGCTAAACTAAATGAACTAGAATCACAGCTGCCACAACGAGCAACCGATATGGGAATGCAACAGGGCTCGAGCAGCATGACTATTGATTTAGGGAATGCACAGTAATGGTCAAAAATGCTTCGCAGAATCGCTATGCTACCGCTGTGGCGCATGCTATTCGTCGTCGCACCATTGTAATTATCGTCTTATGGGCATTTTTGCTGACTACATGCGTTGTTCAGCTAGCTAGACTGCAAATAATTGATGCAGCAGAGATTGCTCAAGAAGCTCAGAACTCTCGCACTGTTACTGCACGTGTGCAGGCGATGCGCGGTGCAATCGTTGATACGAATGGGGAAGTTCTCGCTCAAAGCGTGGAAGCATATAAGATTTATGTGGATCAAGTAGGGGCGAAAAATTTTACTCCCACATCCTGCACTGTTACGCGCACACGTTCTATGACGGATGAAGAGTATAAAGCCAAAGTTGCAAGTCGTAAAAATTCGTGTCACAGCATAGATGGTAAGGATGTTCCGGGTAAAGGCGCATCTGCTGTTGCACGTATTTTAGGTCCTGTTTTGCACCAGAACGTGCAGGAGCTCGGCGGTAAAATTGCTGGAAATACACGTTATGTGGTTGTAGCAAAAAACGTAACTCCGAGCGTAAAACGTAAAATCGATAAGCTACATTTATCTGGTGTGGTTGGTGCAGAACTCATTAGCCAGAGGGTATATACGAATCCTACGCTTATCGGATCAATCCTAGGTGGTGTGAACGAACAAGATGAAGGTGTTACCGGCGTTGAAGCGATGCAAAATGCATCCTTGCAGGGTGTTGATGGTGTAGAAAACTATCAGCAAACAAATCCTGCCTATGGTACGGCAAAAATTCCCGGAACCGAAGAAGTGAAATCTGTAGCAACACCTGGTGGCACGGTAAAACTCACTATTGATGCAGATGTACAGTGGTACCTCGATAAAGTACTCAAAGCCCGCGTTGATGACCAAAAGGCTCAATGGGGTATTGGTGTGATTCAGGAAGTAAAAACAGGTAAGATTCTTGCCATCGCAGATTCAAATCAGTATGCTGCCAATTCCACCGATGCATTAACAAAGGGATCCATAGCCATGGAATCCACGTTCGACCCTGGTTCTACGGGAAAAATTATTACTGCTTCCGCTGTTCTTCAAGAAGGACTGCACAAGGCAACAGATCATTTTACTGTGCCGTATTCCTTGGAATATGAAGGACAGAGGTATCATAATGCTCTTCCTCACCCTGATGAGAATTTAACTCTTGCAGGCATCTTGTATCACTCATACAATACCGGCACTATTATGACCGCTTATAATTTGTCTGCGCAAAAGCGATATGACTATATTACAAAGTTTGGTTTAGGTCAGCCCACAGGTATTAATTTCCCAGGTGAGTCCAATGGTTTGCTCATGAATTATAAGAATTGGGATACTCGAACTCAGCAGACTGTGCTTTTTGGTCAGGGATATACAGTTAATGCTTTACAGATGACCAACGTTATTGCCGCCATTGCTAATGGTGGAGTGCATATGGGGCAGCGTCTTATTGAACAATCTACAGATGCACAAGGTAAAGATACAACACCAACTGTAACAAAATCTGAACGTGTGGTATCGAGTGAAACAGCAGCCACAGTTCTTAATATGATGGAGAATGTTGCTGAGGCATCTCCTGATTATGAGATTGATGGATACCGTATGGCTGGTAAATCGGGTACTGCAGAAGTTCCAGGAGAAGACGGTAGACTTACCAGTATTGTGGGTGACTATATTGTGGCTTTGCCTGCGGATAATCCTCAGTTTGTTATTTCGGTATTCCTTAAAGATGCTAGAGCGTACTACGGTGCTGCAACTGCTGGTCCTGTGGTTAAAAATGTGGCACAATTCCTTATTCAGAAGTACCAGATTGCGCCATCCGCACCGCGCACCGATGCTATTCCTATTACATGGTAGTACTCAGTGGTAATGTGATATAGATATGTCTAGCGTAAGTGAATCAATAACAGAGCACATCACTATTGGTGATATTCGACGTCGATACGGTATAGCTACCGCAGGGTCGCGTCACGATGCTGTTACTTTAACCTCCGTGGCTGATGCTTTAGAAGACATCACGCCAGGTGCATTGTATATTAGTGCAACTTCACAATATGATGAGCGCATCGTACATGCTGCTGCAAAACGTGGAGCATACGCCATTGTTTTTATGGTCTCTGATTTCTCTGAGACTGTAAAAACTCATGCTTTGCCCGCAAATACAGAAATACCTGTGCTTTTTGCTCAGCTGAATAACGATGCTCGTGCACGCATTGCCTCAGATATGGCAGGTCATCCGGCTTCTGCTATGGCTATTTTTGCTGTGCAAGGAGACCGAGATGGCGCGGTTATTGAGCAGTTGCACGATATTTTGCATTATCTTGGAAATCCTATGGGCGTTATTGATGGGCGCGGAGGAATAAGTCTCGATCGCAACATAGGGGTGCACACTCCTTTTTCTCCTTTAGATGTTCAGCGCATGCTGTCGATTATGGCTGAAGATGGAGCGACCTCAGTTATTATTCATGTTGATGATGCAGTGCTCGAATCTTTGGCTCTCACACAAGTCGGCGTTGATGTATATACCAACACCATTCATGAATCATTGAATGTGCCTGAAATAGAACCTCGCAGAGCTTTTCTTAACCGCAAACAAGCTGAGGAGAAGAAAACTGAGCTCAAAAAAATAGCCGAGCAAAATTTGCACACTTATGGAGCTGAAATAAGCGATGCCACGATGTGCGTAGAAACCACCGAAGAAGCACGCCTTCTAGTGAATGAAACACTGGGAGAAAAAGTGGCAAAGCAGCATAAGAGCATTGCAACTGCAGTAACTATGATTATGGCTGCAGGTGTAAAAAAGACGAGTATTAAAAGCGCTTTGCGCTTATCTCAAGAAATGAAAGCAGAGTAAGCATGATTTCTACACGCATCAGCGAATTGTTGGCTCATGATGTGGGGCAGCTTGTGCTCCATGGTCAGACAGTTCACATTGTGCCAGAGAATGACGATAAAGCGTTTGACCATGTAACAACTGATTCACGTGAAGTTCAAGAATCAAGTATCTTCGTTGCTATCGCAGGCGAACATGTAGATGGTCATGATTTTGTTGCTGATTTGCCAAGTAGCACTTTAGCCGTTGTTGATCGAGCAATTGAAGGCGCACAGTGTGCTCAGATTATTGTGCAGAACACGATTAAAGCTTTGGGAGAAATTGCTCGCTTGAATATTAGCAAGCGTAAAGCTTTGGCTGCACGAGGATTGAACGAGTTTACTATTATTGGTATTACTGGTTCGGTAGGAAAAACCACCACCAAAGATATGCTTCATGCGGTTCTTTCGCGTTTAGCTCCAACAGTTGCTCCTCAAGGCTCTTTTAATAACGATATTGGGTTGCCTCTTACCGCTTTGAAAGTTAATGAAAAAACACGTTTCTTTGTGGCAGAAATGGGAGCTTCAGCAGTGGGGGAAATTGAATACCTCACCACTATTGCACCTCCAGATATTTCTATTGTTCTTAAAGTTGGTGTGGCTCATCTTGGTGGATTTGGCAGCGTAGAAGCAATTCGCGATGCAAAATCTGAAATTGTACGTGCCTTAAGCAGCTCTGGCGTTGCAGTTCTCAATGCAGACGACGAGTATGTGCGCACTATGGCATCCATGACGAAGGCATCGAGCATTATTTGGTTTAGCCGCCACAGCGAGAATGAACAGCCTAAACCAAGCGTATCGGGTATGGTTTCTTCCGTTATTCTGCGTGGAACAGATACGATTGCAGATTCCACGAATCGCCCTAAATTTACTGTGCATCTGCCTGATGGCACAAGCTTTGACCTGCGCCTAGGTATGAGCGGTGAGCATAATGTTTTCAACGCTCTAGCAGTACTCAGCGTTATTTACAGTCTGGATATTCCAGAACATATTGCAGCAAGCGTGCTTTCGCAATTAGCCACAGTTAGTGCACATCGCATGCATATCGTGCCTGTGAATATAGATAATAAATCTTTTACTCTTATTGATGATTCTTTTAATGCTAATCCAGATTCTATGCATGCTGGTTTAACTGCATTAAGTCATTACCAAGCGGACGTGCCGAATACACGCAGAATTGCTGTGCTTGGTTCCATGTTAGAGCTGGGTAGTAGTGAGGATGAGAAACACCGCGCTATTGGTGCGTACGCTGCACAGATCAGTGATGTGGTAATTGCTGTGGGTTCTCAAAGCGATGGCACGCTTATGCATTTAGCTAGCTGCATTGCTCAGGGAGCGCAGGAAGAGATTGATCAGACACAGCACACCGCTGAGGTGATGGTGGTGAACAGTCCTCAAGAGGCTCAAGCACGCGTCTCTCAGCTTGCACATGAGGGTCACAACACAGAGAAGGGTAACAATACAGAGAATACGGTGGTTTTGCTCAAAGGTTCGCATGCTTCAGGTTTAAGCACGCTTGCTGATATATGGTTAGAGCACGCTTGCGTAGATGCGAATAAATGAATTGATCCAGCAGCACATCACATATTCTGCACGTACACGTGTGTACGTAAAAAGTAGCTAGACACTCAGAATTAGGGGAGTTAACTCGACATGATTGCCGTACTCATTGGTCTTATAGTCTCTTTGGCTGTCACTTTTGTGGGCACGCCAATAGTCACTCAGGTCATCCATAAACTGCATTACGGACAGTATATTCGTCAAGATGGTCCTCAGTCTCATCTCGTTAAGCGCGGAACCCCAACTATGGGTGGTATTGCTATTAACTTAGCTATTGTTCTGGGGTGGTTGGCTTCAGCAGCCTATCGCTATTTTTCTTTCGGAACCCCGTTCTCTCTTAACGCTTTACTCGTTTTGTTTGTTATGCTCTCCATGGGAGCTCTTGGTTTTATTGATGATTTTGCCAAGGTCGCAAAAAAGCAGAATGAAGGCTTAAGCATTCCGGCAAAGTTTACGGGTCAGATTATTTTTGCCACAGCTTATGCCATTCTTTCTCTTACTCTGAAAGCTCCTGATGGCACGGTTTCTGCCCACTCAGGTGTTACTTTTATTGAAAAACCTTTTATTAACTTTGAATCTTTGGGCTTTATTCTCTCCACTATTTTGTTCGTTGTGTGGGTAAACTTCTTGCTTGCTGCATGGACCAATGCTACGAATTTGACTGACGGCTTAGACGGTCTTGCCTCAGGTAGCTCTATGGTTGCTTTTATTGGTTTTGCTTTGATTAGTATGTGGCAAAGCTATCATCGCGTTCCAGCTCCTAGATCCTACAGTTATACTGTGCAGGACCCGCAAGATCTTGCCATTATTGCTTTGTGCGCAGTAGCAGCCTGCTTTGGATTCTTATGGTTTAATTCCAATCCAGCCACGATTTTTATGGGAGATACAGGTTCTTTAGCTTTGGGCGGTTTATTTGCTGCTCTGTCTATTGCCACGCATACAGAGGTTTTGGCAGTTATTCTGGGCGGATTATTCGTGTGGGAAGCTGCATCCGATGTTATTCAGATTTTCTCTTTCAAAGTCTTCCATAAACGTGTGTTTAAGATGGCTCCTATCCATCATCACTACGAGCTTAAAGGCTGGTCAGAGAATAAAGTGGTAGTGCGTTTCTGGATGATTGAAATGGTCTGCGTTATTATCGCTTTGGTTATTTTCTATATGGATTGGGTCATCCGTTCAGGCATATAATCAGCACAGCTAACGCAACTATATGCGCGCATAATCGTTAAAGCTTCTCTAATTTTCTTCGTAACAGTTAAGGCATGAAGGTAAGTATGAAAACGTATTTAGTAGTAGGTTTAGGAGTTTCAGGTGCCAGTGTTGTAGAAGTACTGCGCGCACAAGGAGAGAAAGTACTGACTGCAGACGATAAAAAAACTGCAGATTATTCTTTAGCTCAGATTGGCAGCCCTGATTTTGATTACACGCCTATAGATAGCGTAATTACTTCGCCAGGATTTAAGCCTACGACTGATTTTATTGTACGAGCAACGGATGCTTCGGTTCCTGTTATCAGTGATGTGGAGCTGGCATGGCGCTTACATGAGCAGGCCGAGCAGGCTCAACGCTCTAGTCAGCAGTGGATCGGCATTACCGGAACGAACGGTAAAACAACGACCACAGAAATGACTGAAGCTATTATGCGCTCTGCAGGGCGTGCAAGCGCGGCTGTGGGAAATATCGGAAATCCTATCGTTCCTGCAGTAGCGAGCAATCAGCTCGATACTATCGTTGCCGAGCTGAGTTCTTTCCAACTGCACTACACAGACTCTGTGACCTTAGATTGCGCGGCAATAACTAACTTAGCTGACGATCATTTGGATTGGCACGGCGGTTTCGATAATTATGCTGCCGATAAAGCTAAGGTCTATAACGGAACACGTTTAGTCATGGTCTACAATGCAGATGATGAGCGCGTTACTCAATTAGCTACACGCGCGTGGGCTAATCGTCAGGTTGATAGCTGTGCTCTCGTTGGTTTTACGCTTAAGCAGCCACGTGAAGGTCAAGTGGGTATAGAAAACGGCTGGATTGTTAACCGCAGCAGTCTTCCTACTCAAGGCCTAGAAAAACTTGCTCCTGTCAGTTCTTTCACACACTTAACAGAACCTGATGGCAGTGTTTATCCTCACTTACTTGCCGACGCTTTATGCGCTCTATGTTTAAGCGTGGGTGCGGGCGTAGATGTTGAGCACGCACTCGAAGCTCTCCAAGCTTTTGCTCCTAGCGGTCATAGAATTCAAACCGTTGCTGTTGCAGATACGCCACATGGGGATATTCGTTTTGTTGATGATTCTAAAGCAACGAATGCTCACGCAGCTGCTGCATCGTTAAGCAGTTATGGGGATGCATCCGTAGTATGGATTGCCGGAGGTCTTGCAAAGGGCGCAGAGTTTGGTCAGTTGGTGCGCAATCAGCATCATGTTATGGCTGCAGCGGTTATTATTGGTTGCGATCAAAGACCTATGCTTGATGCTTTTGCACAGTATGCTCCACAGATTCCACTAGCTGTTATCGATCCTGATTCATCGGACAATGAGCCTATTATGCAACAAGCAGTGCAAGCAGCGGCGCGCTATGCGCAAGAAAAAGCGCAAGAAAAAGCGCAAGAAAAAACTCAGCAAGAAGTGAAGCAGGAGAAGCAACAAGTAGGGCAGAGCATGGTTGTTCTCATGGCTCCTGCCTGCGCTTCTATGGATCAGTTCGTTTCATATGCAGATCGCGGTGACCAATTTGCTCACTATGCTCACGAATGGGTGAACTCTTATGGCAAGTAAGCGTATGTCTTCATCTTCCTCCTCTTCTTCGTCTTCGCTGTTTTCGACATTGGTGAGGGCAAGGCAAGCGTCAGGGAAATCTTCAGGGCAAACTTCAAGTAAACCTTCTGCTGAACGCAATCCTGTTCAAGTAGCTAATCGAGCATGGAATACTATTATTGACCGTATTGTTGGTTTCTTTACTGTGGGCTCGCGTTTAGAGCATGGAGATAATACGAGTCCGGCGCAGTATGCCCGATGGCGCATGATTTTTAATCCAGTATATAGTTACTGGGCTTTAGGCGCTTCGACGGTATTTTTGACCGTTATTGGTTTAGTGATGGTTTTTTCTAGCTCCACAGCCAAGCTCGTGGGGACTAATCAATCCATATGGGCAACTCTTGCTCGTCAAGGTGTTTTTGCTGTTTTGGGTTACGCTGCTTTTGTAGCTGTGCAAGTTGTGAAGCCAAGTATTATTGAAAAAAACAGCAGGTACTTCTTGGGGATTGCTATTGGTCTGCAAGCTTTAACTCTTTCAGGTTTGGGATCGAGCGCAGGTGGAAATGCAGGATGGATTGTTGTAGGTCCTTTGCGTTTTCAGCCAGCAGAAATCTTGAAGTTCGCCTTGTGCATTTGGCTACCGGCTGCGTTGTTAAATATGAAAAAAGCAAACAGGACTCCTCTTAAAGGAATTAAACAAGTTATTCCGTATCTGGGGCCTGCTCTTATTTTCGTCTTAGCCTTGGGGCTGGTTATTTTAGGTAAAGACGTAGGTACCGCCATGATTGTGGTGATTATTGGTGTATCTGCTTTCTTTGTTGCAGGTTTTCCTGTGCGTTATATGACAATAGCTGGGTCGTTTTTTGCCTTCCTATTTTTCATGATTTTCATTCGAGGTAGCGCCAATCGTTGGGCACGTATTCAAGCGACTTATGGAGGCTGTTCCACGCGTGAAGCTGCACAATCAAAAGCTATTTGTTTCCAGGCATTGCATGGAGATTACGCTTTAGCTACCGGTGGCATAACAGGGGTAGGCTTAGGTAATTCGCGCGAAAAGTCATATCTTCCTGCACAAGATAACGATTATATTTTTGCCATCATTGGTGAAGAAATTGGTTTTATTGGAGCGCTTGTTGTTATTGTGCTCATTATGGTGATGGCTTGGTCTTTGATTAATCTGTCGATGCGTCACCAGGATATGTATATGCAAATGGTATTACTCTGCTTTGGAGTATGGTTCGCTGCTCAATCATTTATTAATATTTTTGTTGTGCTCGGCGTTTTGCCTGTTATGGGTTTGCCGTTACCGTTTATATCTTCTGGCGGTTCTGCGCTGATTATGTGTTTAGCTGGGGCA
>OGCX01000774.1_pt1 | contig 13004 bp, 1 predicted proteins | sample 1570261 | NCBI WGS metagenome assembly OGCX01 (sample SAMEA2582161, study PRJEB24529) | metagenome | biome: Human gut stool | place: China | collected 2011 | reverse complement strand
ACAAATAAAATGGCCGCCGTAAAATTCATCGCTAGCCACTTAGGATAACGCCTGAGATAAGACCAAATAAAAGCCATAAATTTCTCCTTTTCTTCTTCATTAAGCTATACTCTTACGTTTTCAAAAGTCGATACCAACTTCCGAAACATTAAAAAGTACAGAAAAAGAGCGTGACAAGCACGCACATTACCTACATTCTAACAAATGGAAATATTAAAAGCAATAGAAAAAAGCAGGGCTTACACCCTGGTTTTCTTTATTAAGCGACTTGAGTCGTTACCTTATTATTTTAAGAGTAATTGAAGCAGACTTATTCTAATTACTGATATTGCTGAATTTATTTAATGGATTTACATTTTGACAATTTTTGGGAAAGATACTGAGGAGGTTCTGGAAGGTTATTTAGTTACCCTGTTTGAAGATTATAATTTCAAGCAAAGTCAACTCATCCATAGAGGATTTGGCCAATGTTCTGATACACTTGAAAGCTTATTTGATTAACACTCCGTAACTCTACTTGAGTGTTTACACAAAATTATTGACAGCATCTGTTTTTTACCAAGAATAAATAAGTATCATTTTACTTCAATTAAATGATACTTTCTTTAGTTCAATGTGTACATATTCCTTTTATAGATAAAGTGAAAAAAACTGATGAATCAAATGATTCATCAGTTTTAAGGAAGATATGTTTATTGCAAACAAATCGTATCAATTAGAAAGATTAGTCTTCTTTCTTCTTACGAGCTACAAGACCAAATCCACTCAATACTCCGAGAAGTCCAAGTGCTGCTAGGCTAGCATTGTCTTCTGTACCTGTATTTGGAAGTTCACGTTGGCCATCCATATATTGAGGTGTCGAAGGTGCTGCCGGTTGAGCTGGAGTTGTTGGAGTTCCATTATTATTTCCGTTGTTATCTCCATTATCTGCAGGTGTTACAGGTTGTGGAGTTTCTGGTTTTGGTTCCGGCTTAGGCTCTGGTTTAGGAGTTGGTGCTGGAGTCGGAGCCGGAGTTGGGTTTGGTTGTGGTACTGGAACATAGTTGATTGGTGTGTCCTTAGTCGGATCGTTCGGTACGTTTGGTACTTCATATCCTTTAGTTGGATCATTTGGATCAACTGGTTTCAGTGGGTTTCCGTTTGGATCTACCGGAGTGAATCCTGGTACGTAAGGTACATGTGGTTTATCACTTCCTGGTTTTGTTGGATCTGTTGGATCATTTGGATATGGAATTGGATTTGTTGGTGTTCCTGGGATGTTTGGTACCCATGATCCTAACTTATCGTAAACAACTGTTTCGTTGATATCCTTGATTGTATCAGGTGTTACTTTAACATCTTTAGTTGATGATTCTAAATCACCATCTTTAACAATGTATCCTTTAACAACTGGTACTGGATATCCGTTGAAGATATCGTCATTACGATCTGTTGTCCATTCTCCATATGTGATTTCTCCTGTTACTAAGTTAACCTTAGCATCACGAGTGAATTTGATTGTTTCAACACGAGTTTCAGAAACTTCGTTTCCATTGCGATCCACATACTTGATAGTACGTGTAGCTGATTTCTCAGTTACAAGATCTTTCACAGTACTTGGCCATACTGGGCTATTTGGATCTTCAGGGAATACTGGTTTACCTGGTTCTGGTGTAGATGGTGTTACTGGAGTTCCATCTGGATTCTTCGGTAAGTTTGGATCATTTGGATCTACTGGCTTACCTGGTGTAACTGGAATAATTCTCTCAGCTACTGTTACATTGAAGATTTGATCTACAGATTTATCTTTATCAAATACTCTGTCTGTATCTTTAGATGGGAAGTCGTTCTTAACTACTCTGTATCCAGCTTTTTCAAGTTTTTCAATAGTCTTAGTTACTTCATCAACTTTAGACTTAGTGAAGTTAGCTCCTGAATCACCTTCATCAACTACTGGAGTTGATACTACTTTACCACTTTCAGTTACAAAGTTTGTGATAGCTTTTTGCTTATCAGTTACGTAAGTGATTGGTGTATCTGTACTTGGGTCAGTTGGTACTGGTGGTACTTCATATCCTTTAGATGGATCTTTCGGATCAACTGGTGTTAATGGAACTAGTGGGTTATCCGGACTAATTGGTTTAGTTGGATCTTTTGGTACCACTGGTGTTGTTCCTGGCACGTAAGGAACGATTGGTCTATCGTTTCCTGGTTTAGTTGGATCTTTCGGATCATTTGGATATGGAGTTGGATCGATAGGAGTTACTCCTTCCGGTACTTTCGGTACCCATGAACCAAGTTTAGTGTAAACTACTTCGATGTTTTCATCTTTAGAGTCTGCAGTTAATCCTGTTGTAGCTGCTACTTCTTTTTGTTTAGCATCTTTCAGGATATATCCTTTAACTACTGGTGATGTTACAGCTTCGAATGTTGTATCTCCATCTTTAGCAGTCCAGTTACCGTAAGTGATTTCACCTGTTACAGAATTGATCTTACCTTCACGAGTGAATGTAACTTTATCTGTTACTTTCTTAGCTACTTCCTCACCTTTTTCGTTAACGTATGTGATTGTACGGTTCACGTGGCGAGTCGTATCAATCTGCTTAATTAGATCTTCTGTCCATTTTGGTCCATCAGGGTTCTTAGGATCGATTGGATCACCTGGTTTTGGTTTGTTTGGATCATTTGGATTTTCTGGATCTACTGGTTTGATTGGTTCAACGTGTGGTGTAACCGTCACTACAAAGCTTTGATCTACTGTCGCATCTTTATCGAAGTTCTTATCTGTAGCTGTTGTGAATCCGTCACTTACTAGGTCATATCCTAGAGCTTTCAATTCAGCAAGTTTAGCCACTGTTGAGTACTCGATTGGTTCTCCAGATTTACCTTCTAGGTTATCTGTGTGAAGTACTGTTCCTGTTCCTTCTACAACATAAGTTACTGTTGCTTTTTGAGTATCTTTCTCATAAGTGATTTCAGTATCTTCTGTTGGGTTTTCAGGTGTTGGTGGAACATATCCTTTACTTGGATCGTTTGGATCTACTGGTTTCAGTGGGTTTCCATTTGGATCTTTTGGAGTTGTTCCTGGAACGTGAGGAATCACTGTTGTTGGTGTTCCTGGTTTTGTTGGATCTGTTGGATCGTTTGGATATTGAGGTTTATCAAGTTTTGGTTCCTCGAATCCTTCTGGTACTTTTGGTACATATTTACCAAGTGGTGTGTAAACGACGTTTACTACTGAGTCAGCTGCATCGTGAGATACGTTCTCTACTTTTTCAGCTGCTTTAATGTCTGCAACATATCCTTCGATTACTGGAGATGTTACTTCAGCTAATGTTTGAGGTGCAGTCCAGTCAGAAGTATAAGTGATTTCACCTGTTACTTTGTTTAGATCACCTTTACGAGAGTAACGAAGTTTTTGTTCTACAGTAGCCGCAGCTTCTTGACCACGTTTAGCTTCTTCTACTTTATCAGTATTAGCGTATCTGTAGTTGATTGTACGATTTACTTCATCTAGTAATCCTAGTTGTTCAAATGTACGTTGTTTTGGATCTCCAGGTACTTTGTCTCCTGGTTTTGGAGTTGTGTTTGGATTATTTGGATCTAGCGGTTTATCTGGATCGATTGGAGTGATTCCTTCTTTAACGATTACGTAGTAAACTTGGCTAATTCCATCATTACCTTTGTCATCTTTATCATCAAATGTACGGTTCGATTCAGCGTAGAATGCTACACGATCTGTAGTGTAGGCTGGATCAGTTGGAGCGATTACTTCGTAACCTTTAGCCTCTAATTCAGCTTTAACACTGTCAACATTTGTTGTCTTGATAGCTTTACCTGTGTCACCTGCTTCCGCAACTGATACATGAACTGCAGTTCCATCAGCTTTAATGAAGTGAACTAGAGCAACTTGAGATCCATCTTTCACATACGTGATTGTAGTGTTTTGAGTTGGATCCTCTGGTACTTTCGGTACTTCATATCCTTTCGTTGGATCGTTAGGATCTTTCGGAGTTAATGGTTTACCGTCTGGCCCTACTGGTGTTGTTCCAGGGATGTATGGTACGACTGGAGTTTCAGTAGGTGTTCCTGGTTTTGTTGGATCTTCATTAGTTGGGTTTTCATATGGTTTTGGTGTTAAATCAGTTCCTGGTGGAGGCGTTACTCCTTCCGGAATTACCGGTACATATGAACCAAGTTTACGATAGATGATTGTTTCTTCACTATCTTTATCAGTAGCTTTAACATTTTCACGAGCTGTAGATGTCGCAGCTGAAGCTACATATCCAGGTTTGTTTGGTGTTGTTACAGCATCGATTGTTGTATCGTTATCTTTAGCTGTCCAGTCAGAGAAGTTAGAGAGTGCTCCTGTCACTGGATCTAGGTCAGCTGTACGAGTGAATGTTAATGTTTGTACATTATCAGGGATACCTGCATCTGATCCGTCAGCTAGTTTGTAGTGAACTGTGTGAGTTACTTCTTCGATTAATCCTAATTCTTTGTAAGTACGTCCTTTTGGATCGTTTGGTACTTTATCATCAGGTTTTGGAGTAACATCTGGTGTGTTTGGATCCACTGGTTTGTTTGGATCAACATTCGTTGGTTTTGTAGTATAGATTACTGTTTCATTAATGTCTTCAGCAGTTGCTGTTACTTCTGATGCTGGTACAGTCTCTTTATCTGGAGTAAAGTTTGTAACTTTTGGTGAAGTTACAGCTTCAAATGTTTGAGCTGGTGACCAGTCTCCGAATGTAATCTTACCAGTTACTGGGTTGATTGTTGCTGAACGTTTGAACTCTTTAGTTTCTTGAACTGAATCAGCAGCTTTAGATCCATCCGCGTAAACATACTTGATTGTACGTTTAACTTCTTCTTTACGTCCGTCTTCTAACTCTTTGATTAACTCTGGAGTCCATTTTGGTCCTGTTGGATTATTTGGATCAATTGGTTGATCTTTAGTCGGAGTTGGATCATTTGGATTTACAGTAATCGGCTTAGCAGTTACTAGGACTTTGTATACTTGGTTAGTCTTAGAATCCGCATCAAATTTACCATCTGTTGGGTAATTATTTTCAACGACTGTGTATCCTTTAGCTTTAAGTGCTTCAATTGTTGATGTTACATCAGCAGCTTTAGTGAATGCTTTACCTGTATCACCAGTATCTACTACTGATTCTGCTACTGCACCTTTTTCAGTCTTATCAGTTTCACTGTTAACTTCGATAAAGTGTGTAACAGCTACTTGTGATCCGTCTTTAACATACGTAATTGTAGTGTTTTGAGTTGGATCTGTTGGTAAGCCTGGTACTTCATATCCTTTAGTTGGATCGTTTGGATCTTTCGGTGTTAATGGTTTTCCATTTGGTCCTACTGGTGTTGTTCCAGGGATGTATGGTACTACTGGAGTTTCAGTAGGTGTTCCTGGTTTTGTAGGATCTACTGGAGTTGCATTTGGATATGGTTTTGGATTTAGGTCAGCATCTGCAGGAGGTGTGATTCCTTCTGGCACTACTGGTACATATGAACCAAGTTTACGGTAGATAATTGTTTCTTCACTATCTTTATCCGTAGCTGCTACATTTGTACGTTCTGTAGATGTTTTCGCTGAAGCTACATATCCATCTTTATTTGGTGTTGTTACAGCATCGATTGTTGTGTCTCCACCTTTAGCTTTCCATGTACCGTAGTTAGAGATTGCTCCTGTTACTAGATCTACCTCTGCAGTACGTGTAAATGTTAATGTTTGTACATTATCCGCAATACCTGCATCTGATCCGTCTTCAAGTTTGTAGTGAACTGTGTGTGTTACTTCTTCGATTAATCCTAATTCTCTGTAAGTACGTCCTTTTGGATCGTTAGGTACTACATCATCAGGTTGTGGAGTAACATTTGGATTAGTTGGATCTGTTGGTTTGTTAGGGTCTACAGTTGTTGGTTTTGTAGAGTAGATTACTGTCTCTTCAAAGTCTTTATCTGTAGCCGCTACAGTTTTCGCTGGTACATCTGCAACTGTTGGAGTTACACCTGCAACTGCCGCAGTATATTTCTCAAGTGTTGGAGAAGTTACAGCTTCGAATGATTGATCAGCTGACCAGTCTCCGTATGTGATTTCTCCTGTCGCTACATTAATCTTACCAGAACGTGTGAATTTAAGTGTTTTAACTTTCTTATCAGCTACACTTGTTAAATCAGATTCTGCTACTGGAGTACCATCTTCGTATACATACTTAATCGTACGTGTTACTTCTTCTTGTACTTTTACAGCGTTGATTAATGCTTCAGTCCATTTTGGTCCATCTGGATTATTTGGATCGATTGGTGTTACACCTGGAGTTGGTTTTGGATTGTCGTCACTTGCTGGTTTAGTTGGATCAAATGATGGAATATCAACTACTTTAGCTTTGAATTTCACAACATATTCTTGATCAACTGCTGCATCTTTATCGAATTTATCAGTTGGTTTGAATCCATTATCAACAAGTTCGTAGCCTTTCTTAACTAGCTCAGCAATCTTATCTGTTACTGAAGTTGCTGTTGTAGCTGGGTAAGCTGCTTCTGATTTACCTGTTACTGCGATTGGATCTGCAAGACCTGGAGTAATGACTTTATCTGTATTAGTAGGATCTACTTCTACAAATTTAACTACAGCTTTTTGGTCTACTGGAGTATAAAGAACTGTAATCTTGTAGTCATCTGCTTCTGCATCGATTGCTGCAGTCGCTTCTACAGTAGCGTTATCTGGTACATATCCAGTTACTTCTGGTGATGGCACATTGTTGAATTTATCATCTTTAGCTTTTTCTGCATCAGATAATGTGATTGCATCGTTAGATGTTCCACCTACTGGTGTCCATGGTCCAAATGTAACGATTTCTTTTTGAGCAGCTGTTGCATCTGCTGCAATTGCTTTGCTTGTGATGTGGTCGTAGTAAACTGTACGAGCTTTGTATTCCTCAGGAGAATCATATCCGCTCTTATCTAATACTGCTTTATAAGTAGCGTATTCTGTTGGATATTCTTTAGCAGCTAATGTGTAGTCGATGGTACGGTCACGTTCAAAGTGAAGTGTTTCAGTCACTGTTGGTGCTGCCGTTGTTCCACGTTTATCTGCTGGTACATCATCTGTACTTGCATATTTGTACTCAATTGTACGTGTTACTTCTTGAGTATCTTTAATTTGACGAATAACTTTCTTGTGACGTAGGTAAACATTGAATGCTTGGTCTACTTCTTTATCATCATCAAACTTACGTCCACCCTCAATAGCTGTACCTTGGGTATTATTTGTATAGTCATCTGTTACTAGTTCATACCCTTGGTCTTCATATTTCTTGATTGTTTCAGCTGTTGTATAAGGAATCGCTGTATGAGATTTACCTTGAAGTGTTGTAACACCGTAAGTTGTTTTCGCATCCGCACCTGTTGTAGGAGCAGTTGCTGCCGTTTGAACTTCAAGAATACGAGCATCACCTGTAGCGTCTAAGTCAATGTATGTGACTTTAGCTTTTTGAGTATCAGCTTTGTAAACAACATACATATCGAAGTCATCTTTATCGTCTGAACGAACTTCTGATACTAATGGTTCGTATGCTCCAACATCTTTAGTATTATCTGCTACTGGAGTATATAATCCGACAGGTTGTTTTCCATTGTGGATGTGACCCATCTTACCGTCAGTACCAGGACTTGTGAAGTCAGCTGTTACTACTTCAGCAGTATATCCTTTAACTGTTGGTGAGATAATTTCTTTGAATTTAGAATTTTCATCACTTGGAGCCGTCCATTTACCAATGATAATTGAACCTTGGTTAAACTTAGTTCCAGCTGGAATAGTATCTCCAACTTTGTATACATGACCAGATGCATCTGTAACTTGGTTAGTCGTAACCATCTCTTTATCTGTTGCACCTGCTTCAGAGAAGATCTTGTAATCACGAGTATAATCAATCGTTTGTGTACGAGTAACTGGCGTATTATCGATTGCTAGGATTGGATTATTATCTTTATAAGAATCTTGACTTGATGGATTGTCATTATCGTTTTCATATACATAATGAATGGTACGAGTGATTGAAGCTTTTGACTGTGGTTTAACGATTGGTGTATACGTTGCTTTACCATAGTCTGTACCATATTTACTTGTTACAGAATCCCCTGCTACTTTATCGTTATAGTCGACATCCGGTTGTTGTTTTGTTACACCTGTACCTGTTCCTACGAACTTAGGATCTGGTGTGAATGTAATTTCACCAGTATCTTGGTTTAATGTGTAGGTACCTTCGTTTTCAATGACGATTTCTGTTTCAGTTACTTTAGTGTAACGACGTGGAACACTTGTCACTTCTCCTGTTTGTGGATCGATGTGAACTGCATTTGGAAGAGTTACGTTCATTAAGTCTTCATAAGTAGTTTGCTCACGAGTTCCTGCTGGAATCGTATCTACTGAATTCTTAGAATAAGTCTTACCATTTGCTGCTGTAAACTCAGTTTCAGAACCACCGATTAACTGATCTACAGTTGTGTCATTAGCAAGAGTAATATCAGGATTTCTGCTCACTCGGTTACCAGGTACATTTTCACCTGTTTTATAAGTAATTTCCCAGAATGAACGTTGAGCTTCTCCTCTAATATTTAAAGGTGTTACTAGAACATCACCAATTTTTAGTTTTTGTCCAGTTGGTACTACAACCTGAGCACCATCTCTGATTACTGTTGTTGGCTCCACCGTTGTCGGCTCTTTACTCATTACTTTAGCGCCTGCTGGAACCGTACCACCACCGTAGTTTACATTTTTAAGTGTTACATTTCCTGTACCAGTAATGGTATATGTTTTATTTTTTTCAAATACTGGAGTACCTGCTGGAAAAGTTTTAGGTGCGAATGTAGCTTGAGTTCCATCATCTAAAGTGATTGTTGTTGGTTCAGTTACTTTAGTATTCTGTCTATAAAACTTACCTGGAATTTCTTTTCTTGTTGCAAAAGTTGGCTTCTTCGTTTTATCTAGTATTACATAATCAGTTGTATACCTGACATCTTCAACTTTGTCATTTGTTACTGTTTCTACAGTACCATAAACAGGGATTGTTGGATTAGATTTTTGTGTAGCACCTTGAACATCCTCAGTAATAGTATCTTCTCCTACTGGACGAACGTCAATAACAGTTGGAATATATACCGCATCCATTGTACGATTACCATTATATTCATTATTCACATTTGCTGTTAATTTGTCCTTATCAGCTAATCGATCTGATGCTAATACTTCTTTAAGAGTTGCATCTGTTAAGTCCCAACCCGTTGAATTACGGTTTTGGTCCCAACCACGAATAACTGCTCCACGGGCAGTTCCTACATATCCTGCTTCAGGTTTAAAGTCAACCGTTGTTCGATAATTTCCTGAAGCATCTTTAATATTTTGTCCATTTACTCCAGCTTTATTTAAAGTATATTCCCCAACTTTATTTCCAGCAGTATCATATTCTGTATATTTGGATAAGTAGTACTCTGTTTTACCTGTTGCAGGGTTTACTACTTTAATCGCTGTACCTAAAGTATTTCCTCGTTTATCTTTTACTACTACTTCTGGCCCTTTATAAACAGTTGTTCCTTCTGGATCTACAACGTTCACGTTTGTATTAGCTGTAGGTTCTTCACTTGCAACAACTGAATCAGTTAATACAAACTTAGGAGCAACTGTCGGTTCCATTTGGTTCCATGCTGTATATTTTGATGATTCCGTTTTACCTGTTGCAGTAAACAATTCAGTAGTTCGAATATCTAATTTTTGTTCTCTACCTTGGAAGTCTTTTGTTTCATTTTTTGTTCCACGAGGTGGGTGAACTACATGAGTTTGGAAATCTTCTACTTCACCTGAAGACGCAACACCAGTTGGTAAATCAACATCTCCTTTATCTAAAGCGATACGTAAACGTACACCTAAATTATCAACAGATGTATCTAATAATTGAGGAGTGTTTTTCCATTTTAATGTGTAAGTTCCTGCTTTTGTTACTTCTACTAATTCAGAAGCTTCATATAAATCGAATTTACCGTTGTTATTGAAGTCAACCCATCCACGAATATACGCTTTCTCATTATTAGTCCCTGGATTTGCACGGACACCTTTTAACTCATATTCGTTTGCAGTTCCTTGACGTAATGCATAAGTCGTTGCCACAGCTGGATCTAATAATTGACCTTCTCCTTCATCAGCTAAGACACCAACACCAATGACACCTTCAGCTTTATTAAAGACACCTTTTATTGGTAAATGTGATGTAGGATCAGAAACTGTTAAAATATCATCTTGTCTAAGAGCAACCGTTGTTCCATCTGTTTTACGGATAACAGTATTTCCGTTCCTTTGAACTTCATAAGTACCTGTGTCTCCTTTTTCATTTGTAACAGTAGAAGTTCCACTCTTAAGTTCAACTTTTTCATATTTATCTGTATTAACTAAATCATCTAATACCCAAGCTCCATTTGGCTCTTTTTCTGTAGAACGGAAATCAGGGTCACCTTTTTGTGAACCTAAATATGGTTGAGTAGCTACCGTGCTACTTCCGTCAGAGTTTGTTCTTACAAGGTTACCAATGAAGTGTTGAGCTGAACCATATGAGGCTGGAGCATCTCCCCCGTCATAAATGACAAATCCAATCGTACCCGCTTGAGAACCTTGAGTATTCATATAAATAGACAAATTAGAAACATTTTGACTTATTCCTACTGGCAAATCGTTTCCACTACTAATAGTAGTCCATGCTGGTCCAAATAATTTTGTTCCATACATAGAAACATGTCCATTTTTATCTGTACTTAACCATTCTGTTCTTTTATATCCAGGTCTTTCAAATGAGTTATTATTTCTTGCTAATAATTCTGAATTAATTGGGACAACACCATTTCCACCTTTAGGGTTTTTATTTAGTGCTAAAAACTGTTCCCAGTTTGTCCCATCTGTCTCAAATTGAAGCACTTCAATTTCTCCAGCTTCTTCAGCATCTACCGCAATCGCATTAACAGCAACAGGACGGCTATTATAAGTAGCTGAAAGCGAGAAATTCACCCCTACATTGGCACTGTCATAGGCTGCAGTGAAAGCGGTCATCTGAGGGGTACCATCTTCATTATCAGTAGATAGACCCACGTGCTTCATGTGTGAATAAGTCTTATCCTGATAAGCTAAAACGACATCAACTGGATCTCCAGCTCTTCTACCTGTAGCTTTTTGATCTTGATTCATTACGTTATAAGCTTTACCATTTGAATCTTTAAATGGATTTGTTGCAACATTTTTAGGTGCTAATGATGTTACAGTAGCTGTTAATTCATACCCTTCTACTGAAGTTTTAACAGTAAACTTCATTCCTTCTTGAAGCGCTTCGAAAAATTCTCCTTTAGAACTATCTACACGTCCATTCTGACTCTGTACGTTTCCAGTGCTATAGAAGTGTTTTGAGTAACGAGCTGGACCATTTTTCAACCATTCATCATCTAAAGTTGTTCCTTTACGACCATCAGGATACGTTACTTCACGATAATACGTAAACACCCCTGTTTGCTCTACACCATAGCGGTCTCTAACAACTTTAGTAACTGGAGTAGCTAAGTGCTTAACCTCACCTACTTTTGTTCCATCTGTATAAGTAATTTTAGATGAACCAAAGTCAAACCAGTTAATAGATTTCTTCAATTGTTCAGTATTACGATTAGCTGTATACCCTTTAATTACTTCTGATGTTGGAAATGTAAATTTTTGACCATTTGCCAGAGTAACTGTTGTTTCTCCAACTAAGTTACCATTAACATTTACTTGAATTTTATCAGCATCTGTCAAATCAGGGTTCGCAATACGGAATTGACGGATGATTTCTGCTATTTCTTCTTCTGTAACATGTTTATAATTTGCTACTGGCGTAACTTGAGCAGGTTTAACGACTAATTTGTTATTATTTGCAGCAACATCATCTAATACTGCTTCAACTTTACCTACGTGTCCTGCACGTTTCATCTCTGCGTAGACTGCTTCGATGGCAGATGAAATACGTTGGACTTGGGCATCCAATTCCTCTTTAGTGATTTCTCCTGCTAATAAAGCTATCTTAGAGGCTTTGATTTGGACCTTAGCTGAAGCTACTGCAGCTGCGATAGCCTCTTTCCCTGCTTTATCTTCTGCTTTTTTGTCCGCAAAGTTTGAGGCCGTTGTGTTCAACACTTCTGCTTCAGATGTCAACTGTTCAAGGACAGTTTTAGTTGCAGTAACTGGATTTTCTGCTTTCTTTTCATCCTCTTTATCAGCTTTTTCATCAACTGCTTTATCAGCTTTTTTGTCTGTTGAAGGAGTAGTTAGTGTTGATTTTTCTTTGTCAGCTGCTTCTGTTTTTTCAGTTGTAGCTGGTTTAGATGCTTTTTCATCTTTCTTAGATGCTTCAGCAGCTAATTTTGCAATTTCATCATCACTCAAAGTTGGCTTTTCTACTACAGTAGCTTCTGTCGTAGCAGAAAGAGCTGGTGTCGTCACATTTGCGACATTCTTATTAGTTTTATCATCTTTTGGAGTAGATGCAACAGCTTCTGTTTTATTTTCAGCTGTTACTTCTTCTGCTTTAGCAGTCGTTTGGGCAGCACCCACAATCAAGGCTGTCCCCAACAACACACTCGTAGCACCAAAATGATACTTACGAATAGAGAAACGTTGGCTTAAGCCATACCAATTGAAAGACTTCCTATGTTTAGGTCTTTGTTGTCTCGTCATACAATCCACCTTTTAACTTTTTTTCTCATTATATCAAATATATTGATGAGGTCAAATAAAAATGTATTTTTTTAACTCAATTATTTATATTATTTTTGTTCTCTAGATACTTATGATATAAACAGTTTTCACCCAAATTAATCGAATTTTTATGCAATATATATATATATATATATTGCATAAAAATTCAAAAAAGGGCGGACTTCCTCCTTTCGAAAACTTAGCTTTTCTTCAACCCACTACAGATGACAAAGAGACCAAAAAACTGATG
>OGCX01000773.1_pt1 | contig 13015 bp, 10 predicted proteins | sample 1570261 | NCBI WGS metagenome assembly OGCX01 (sample SAMEA2582161, study PRJEB24529) | metagenome | biome: Human gut stool | place: China | collected 2011 | reverse complement strand
AGTTTCAATACATAAAAAAGGGCGGTCAAAATTGACCGCACTTTTTATTTATCTTGGCACGCCCCGTAATAAAGGGATTGGCTCAAATGGCGCAACTGAGGTTGGCGCAGGAATATCATTAAAAATTAAGATAAATGGTTTAGGTGGCAAGATTTTTTCATTTCGCCATAAACTTCCCATACTCACTAATTGAATATCATCGGGTAAATTCTTTATTCCCGATTTTAATACAGCCACAGTATTTGGGCGAGGGTGTCCAATAGCAATGGCTGTGCCATGTTTACGCGCATATTGAATTGCACTTTGAAATTGGCGTTGCACATCTGCCAAATTATCACTGTCATCTAAAAACACATGGCGATCTAATACACGTACGCCTTGTTCTTTTGCTATTTTTCCCGCAACTGATTTCCCGATAGTACGGCTATCTAAAAAGAATAAATGCTGCTCGCGAAGTGCGGTCATCAAATAGGTCATTAATGTGGCATCGGCTGTGGCTGCACTGCCCATATGATTATTCATTCCGATAGCATTGGGCACAATAGATTTAGCTTTTTTCACTCGCTCATTCACTTGCGCTTCAGACAAGCCTAAAGTCAAACCACCTTCTTCAATTTTAATATTGCTGACCGGTTGCATCGGCATATGGATGAGAATATCATGATTTTGTGCTTTCGCTTCTTGATTGCGTATTTTTGCATAGGGTGCAGCTGGAATAATCGCAACAGAGACTTCTTTTGGCATGGCTAAAACTTCGGCATCTTCTTTCGGATGATAGCCAATGTCATCAATTACAATAGCTAACTTGCCTTGTGCAAAAGTAAACGCAGAGAAAAATGCGGTTGAAAAAATGATCGTATTTCTGACCGCACTTTGAAAGAACGCCGCCATTATTTAATCCACCCAGCTGGATTTACAGGCACCCCTTTACGGCTAATTCCAAAGTAAAGTGCCGGTTTAGAGAGCTCACCCGTATTACCTACTTGCGCAATGGTTTGTCCCGCAGACACCAGTTGACCTTGTTTTACAAATCCCGCTTGGTTGAAACCATATAAGCTCAAGTCGCTGTCGCCGTGTTTCCCAATCACCATATAACCATAGCCATTAAGATGGCCGGCGAGAATGACACGACCACTTGCAATGGCTTTTACCGCTGTACCCGTTGGTGCGCCGATAACCATGCCTTTCCAACGTACTTCGCCTGCTTGGATTGAACCAAAGGAATATAACGTCGGGCCAGAAACTGGACGACTGTATTGATGTGCAGCCGTACCTAAACCACTGGTGCTGTTAATCAACTTACGTTCTTGATCAGTTGGTTGATAAGGTTTTGAGGTCCGTTTTTCTTCCTCTTGTTTTTTCTGAGCAAGGGCTTCACGCTCACGTTGTTCTTGTTGGCGAGCGGCTTGTTCAGCACGTTGAATTTCTTGGCGAAGGGCATTTTCATTCGCTTTCAATGTTTCCAACTTATTCTGATCTTTCGTTAAGTTTTTGTTGAGTTCATTTAACGTAGATTGACGTTCTTGTTGTGCTTTTTGTAATTCTTGCTGTTGTTTCTTTTGCGTAGAAAGTTGCTCGCGATGGTTTTTTTGTTGCCCTGAAATCGCCTCACGCTGTTTCGCTAAATTCTCTTGTGTCGCTTTCAGATTGTTAATCATATCAATGCGAACTTGATTTAAGTGCTGATAATACACTTTCATGCGTTCCGCTTTTTGGGCATCTTCCGAAAGCATTCTTTCTAAGGTAGAAGGATTTACCCCTGAACGATAAATAGCATCGACTTGCTGCGCGAGCTTCGCTTTTTGCACGCGTTCTTGTTTTTCTAATTGCTTGATTTGTTTTTCGGTTTCCGCCATTTGTTTGCGGATTTCTTGCAAACTTAATTCTGTTTCACGTAATTCACCGACAACGCTATTAATTTTGCTTTCTTGATCTTTAAGACTGGCTTGGAGTTTAGCTTGTGCACGTTTTTGCTCGGCGATCTTCGACTCTTGTTGTTTAATTTGTTTTTGAATTTGGTTGAGATCGTTGCCTTGCGCGAAAGATGAAAAGCCAAGCAGACCGCAAGCCAAAAGTTCGGTCAGTTTTGATAAGATTTTTTTTCTACAATTGCTTTGCTGCATACATCTAAATTTGAGAGAAATTAAGGGACGAATAAAGCTTAAATACTAGCATTATTTTTGAGTGGCTAAAAGTTTACAGGCGATTTTTTGCGAAAGATCAGTAAATACCGCCTTTTTGCTTTTAAACATAACGATTTTTTGCTATAACAGAGCCATTCATTTTTTTATTAATACTTAGGAGATCCTTATGGAATTAGTATTCATTCGTCACGGTTTCAGTGAGTGGAACGCAAAAAATTTATTCACCGGTTGGCGTGATGTGAATTTAACCGAGCGCGGCGTAGAAGAAGCAAAAGCTGCGGGTAAAAAATTGTTCGAGAAAGGCTATGAATTTGATATTGCCTTCACTTCTGTTTTAACTCGTGCAATCAAAACCTGTAACATCGTGTTAGAAGAATCTCACCAATTATGGATTCCTCAAGTGAAAAACTGGCGTTTAAATGAGCGTCACTACGGTGCATTACAAGGCTTAGATAAAAAAGCAACCGCAGAACAATACGGTGACGAACAAGTTCATATCTGGCGTCGTTCTTACGATATTTCTCCTCCAGATTTAGATCCAAAAGATCCTAATTCTGCACATAACGACCGTCGTTATGCAAACATCCCATCTGATGTCGTACCAAACGCAGAAAACTTAAAATTAACCTTAGAACGCGCATTACCATTCTGGGAAGACCAAATTGCGCCAGCAATGCTTTCTGGTAAACGTGTTTTAGTGGTGGCGCACGGTAACTCACTTCGTGCATTAGCAAAACACATCATCGGTATTTCTGATGCGGAAATCATGGATTTTGAAATCCCAACCGGTCAACCGTTAGTGTTAAAACTTGACGATAAATTAAACTACGTAGAACACTACTATCTTTAATTTATAAATGATTTCAAAGTGCGGTTAATGTTGACCGCACTTTTTGTTTAAGGAGAATAACGGATGAAAAAATTACTCGCGGTGATTTTTGCCTTGTTACCTGTTTTGGCCTTTGCAGCATCGCCAAATCATACGGCAAAATCAACTCAAACCAAGTCAGTGAAAACGGCAGTTAAAAAAGTGGAAGCCAAGAAAGCAACCACACCTAAAACCGTAGCCAAAACAGCTAATAAAAAAGCGGATGCTAAAAAAGCAGAAGCGAAAAAGCCAGCTAAAATTGTGGAAGCGAAAAAAGCGGTAACAAAAAAAGAAAAAATAAAAAATAAAACGACGAATAAAGCTGCTAAAGCAGAGCCGACAAAAACAAAAGGCAAACAGCCAGTAGAAAAAACGAAGCAAACTGCAGTAAAAGACAAAAAGACGGTAGCAAAAAGTAAACAAAGTGCAGTTAAAGAATCTGCAAAACCTGAAAAGGTGATTGCTAAAAAAACAGCAGTGGTTAAAACCGAAGTGAAGAAAGCGGAGCCCAAAGCCGTTGAAAAAGTAACTGAAAATAGCGTGGAAACTGTTGCTCAGAAAACAGCGAATACCGTGACAAAATCTGTCGTCGTACCAAGATGTAATGATTCAAAAGTTTTTGCGGTATTATCTGATGCCTTCAAAAAACAAGGAGCAGCCACTAACACCCAAATGACAGTGAAACAAATCTCGCAAGCCCGTGAAACGCAATCTTATCCACAACAAGGGATTCGTAGCTGTAATGCGATAGTGGAAACCAACAGCGTTAAATATGTTACGGATTACAGCATTATCTTGAATGATAAAGGTTTCTTCGTGCAAGTTGAAAATGCACAACCCGCTCAACGTTTCTAATCTTAATGTGCGTTATTTAAATGAAGTTGTTTGAATAACGCACGCATTTCTTCTTCATTCAAACGGCGATATTCACCATTGCTTAACCCATCGAGTGTTAAATGGCTCATTTGATAACGAATGAGTCGTAATGTCGGAAAGCCGATATGTGCGGTCATTCGACGCACTTGTCGATTTCGTCCTTCACTAATTTTGATTTCCAACCAGCTCGTTAGAATACTTTGACGTTCACGAATAGGTGGATTGCGAGGCCAAAGAAAATCCGGTTCTGAAATTAACCGCACTTTTGCTGGCTTCGTCATTCCATCTTTCAATTCAACGCCTTTGCGGAGTTTGTCTAAGTCTTTCTCTTCAGGAATACCTTCCACTTGCACAAAATACGTTTTTTCAGTTTTAAACTTAGGATCTGCCAAACGATGTTGCACTTCACCATTATTCGTTAAAATCAATAATCCTTCGCTATCACGATCTAATCTTCCTGCCGCATACACATTTGGAATGGTAATAAAATCTTTTAACGTAGATCGGCCGTTTTCATCTGTGAATTGTGTCAGCACATCAAACGGTTTGTTAAATAAAACGATAATCGTCTGTTCTAATGTAAGTGGCTTTGCTTTAGGCTTAAATGAACGAGTGGGTCTTGCCGTTCGTTTGGTTGTAAATGCGCGGGAAGGGAAGGGTTTCGACATATTATTTATTCAGTAAAAAGAGAAAAAGGGCGGATTTTATTCCGCCCTCTTATATTACCATTGATAGCGATAAACCGCTTGAATTGCATAAGGTTTGTCGAAGTTTTTACCGTCAGCACGACTTACTTCTAAACCAAAACGATGATTTGCAAATCCAGCATTTAAACCGACCGCACTTTCAAAACGTCCACGGCTGCTTGCAACATCAAGCGCACTGTTTGTGTAATGAATTTTGCTGCTACGGTTTTTACTAGTAATTGCATTCACTTCTGCGTAAGGTTGTAAATTCCAACCATTACTTAATGCAAAGCCTTTCGCTACACGTAAACCAATTCGAGAATACACAGAAGATAAGCTATCTTCATTCTCTTGTGATGAAATATGTGTCCACGCTAATTGTGCTTGCGGAGTAATTGTCCAATCATTCGCAAGGCTAAAGCGTTTACCTAATTCACTCGAAATCGTATAAGCGTTGTAATGACGTTTTTCGGTGAGATCCGAGTTAGCATGTAAACGGCTGTATTTCACAATGTTATCTACATAAATACCGTTATCTGCAAGGTAAGCTGCATATAAGCCCACGCTGTTGCTTCTTACTTTGCCATCACCATAATGATCATTGAAATCAACGTTAGCTTGGCTACGGCCAACAAATCCACCAACACGGAGATTATCTGTTACAGCCGCATCAGCGCCCACTTGTAAGCTATGTACGTTTTGTTTAAAGCCAGAAGTTTCACTCTCACCAGTCGAAAGTGCGGCTAATTTTTGGCGAGAATTCACATTGCGAACCCACACATTGCCTTTTTCACCGTTTTTCACTTCACCTAGACGTTGATGAATGCCACTTAAATCATCTTCCACTAAAAGCAATTGTGCTTGGCGAAGAGATACTTGTGCATTCGCTAAGTCTGAAAGTAATGGAGTGCTTGGTAGAACCGGAGTAGTAGGTGTTGCTACAGGTTTATTTGGAGTCACCACTGGTTTGTTTGGCGTAACTGGTGCTACAGGTGCTGCAGGAGAAGTTGGGGTGACCGCATTTTTAGAATTTGCTAATACCCAATTATTTCCTTCTTTTGTTAGGAAATATTGGTAAGCCCCTAAATCTACGCGATTATTCGGGTTCGTTAAGCTAAATGCAGCATTACCGCCATTGGTTTCGACAAGAGTTACTTTACCGTCAGCAACATTCGCGCCTTGATTAGTGACACCAATTTTATGATTACCTTCAGCAGTACCTTTAACAACGATTTTATCGCTTTTGTTTTCAGCGATATTCGTGTTTAGATTGAATGTGCCTGAGCCAGTGAGATTACCACGAACAATGATACCTTGGTAGTTATCATTGGCTAGATTTACTACGCCATTATTAAGAGCCAAATTAGTTAAGCTTGTTGTTTGAACCACGCCATCTTCATCAGTGAAAGCTTTAGTTGTCCAATTGCTATTATTTAAGTTTAAGTTGAGCACGCTATTGCGGTCGGTAGTAGTAACTCCAGAAACAGTAGAATTATTAAAGGTTAGTTGGATATTTTCTGTAATGCTCTCTGTATCATTAAATTTAACATTTTCACCACTAGCAAGCATACCTCCATTTATTGTTGAGTTATTAAAGGTCGCAGAGAAGTGACTGTTGATAACTTCGCCAACCCCAGATCTTAAAGTAATGATTCCACCTTGAGGAATTGAAACATTGGAATTATTAACGATCAATTCTGGCCGAGCTTGATTCTCCGCTTCATATACAAAAATAGAACTATCATTGTTTGATGTTACATTCACATTGTTTAATGTTAATTTACTCTTCTGATTCAGAGCAAATGCCTCTAATATGGAGTCTTGGTTGTTATCACCCATCAAGACTTTTGAGTTATGCATGGTTACCGTTGAATTATTTAACTCAAATAAATAACCATTAGCATCTGCATTGTTAGGATTAGTAATACTATAGGTTCCACCATTGATTTCAGTTGTGGAATTAGTGATATTCATTACCGCAAAAGAATGATGTCTATTTGCTGGAATAGATAGTGAAGCATTAACATTATTTAATTGTCCGCTTGAGTTTGTCATTGTTACTGCGGATAGAAAACCCCATTCAGGATCATTTGTTGGACTGGTTGGATTAATCGAACATTGATTCAACACGCCCCCACTTTGTCCAGTAATTGTCACGCCACTACTATTACAAGCCACATCGGCTGCTAGCGCTGAATTTACCAATCCAAGAGCTGCAGCCACTAAACTCACTTTAAAAGTGCGGTTAAAAATTTTGTTGTTTTTCATATTAATTCCTTGGGATTATAAAAAAAGCCAACTTATTGAATAAGCTGGCTTAAATTTTAACGATTTAATGATTAACCTGCAACAGCGATACGTTTCATATCTGTCATGTAGCCACGTAACTCTTGACCGATTAATTCAACCGGGTGGTTACGGATTGCATCGTTTACATCGCGTAAGGTGATGTTGTCGATAGCGACTGCTGGTGTAGGTTCACCTAAGTCACCTTTTTGTAAGGTTGGAATGATTTCTTTAGCAAGAATTGGCGTTGCTACGTTAGAGAATAAGTAGTTACCATATTCTGCAGTATCAGAAATGACCACGTTCATTTCGTATAAACGCTTACGCGCGATAGTGTTAGCGATTAACGGTAATTCGTGAAGTGATTCATAGTAAGCTGATTCTTCATAGATACCGCTTGCCACCATCGCATCAAAGGCTAATTCAACACCTGCTTTCACCATTGCAACCATTAACACGCCGTTATCAAAGTATTCTTGTTCAGAAATTTTGATGCCGTCTGCTTTTGGTGCATTTTCAAAGGCAGTTTTGCCAGTTGCTTCACGCCATGCTAATAAGTCTTTATCACCGTTCGCCCAGTCAGCCATCATAGTTGCTGAGAAGTGACCGCTGATGATGTCATCCATGTGTTTGTAATATAAGAAACCAAGACTTTCTTTGATTTGTTCAGCAAGTTCAAATGCACGTAATTTTGCGCTGTTTGATAAGCGATCCATCATTAATGTGATACCGCCTTGTTTTAAGGCTTCAGTAATAGTTTCCCAACCGTATTGGATAAGTTTGCCTGCGTATGCTGGATCTTTACCGTCGGCAACTAATTTGTCGTAACATACGATAGAACCAGCTTGTAACATACCGCAAAGAATGGTTTGTTCACCCATTAAGTCAGATTTCACCTCTGCAACGAATGAAGATTCTAATACGCCTGCACGGTCACCACCAGTTGCTGCAGCCCATGCTTTCGCAATTGCCATACCTTCACCACGTGGGTCATTTGCTGGGTGAACTGCGATTAATGTTGGCACACCGAAACCACGTTTATATTCTTCACGAACTTCAGTACCTGGGCATTTTGGTGCACTCATCACCACAGTGATGTCTTCACGGATTTGCTCACCTACTTCAACGATGTTGAAACCGTGTGAGTAACCGAATGCTGAATCTTTTTTCATTAATGGCATTACATCAGCCACTACTTTGGAGTGTTGTTTGTCTGGTGTTAAGTTGATTACTAAGTCTGCAGTTGGAATTAATTCTTGATAAGTTCCCACTTTAAAACCGTTCTCGGTTGCACGCTGGAATGATGCACGTTTTTCTGCAATCGCTTCAGGGCGTAATGCATAAGAAATGTCTAAGCCAGAGTCACGCATATTTAAACCTTGGTTTAAACCTTGTGCACCACAGCCTACGATAACGATTTTTTTGCCTTTTAAGTAGTTGCAACCGTCAGCGAATTCGCTGCGATCCATAAAACGACAACGACCTAATTGGTCTAATTTTTCGCGTAAATTTAATGTGTTGAAATAGTTAGCCATTTTTCATCCTTAATATGATGTTGATTAATGTGTGTATGAGGTTGTGTTTGAATATAGTTTTTTATTGTGTCATGGATTATAAGATTTTTAATTATTGCGTAAAGTGATATTATTGACACTTAGTGTTGCGATTTTTGCAACGATATTTACATTTTAATGATACATATGAACTTTCAAGACCTTCAAATATTTCTTCATCTTGCGGATACACAAAATTTTGCAAAAACCGCTACGCAAAATCATATGTCGCCTTCTACGCTTTCACGTCAGATTCAACGAATGGAAGAAGAATTAGAACAGCCTTTATTTATTCGTGATAATCGACAAGTGCGTTTAACCGAACAAGGTGAGAAATTTTTGCAATTTGCGAAAACGGAATGGCAAAACTGGCAACAGTTTAAGCGTCAGCTGCGAGATAATTCAGCGGAATTAAGCGGAGAGTTGCGTTTATTTTGCTCAGTAACGGCTTCATATAGTCACTTGCCACAGGTGTTAGCCAAGTTTCGTACGCGTTATCCGAAAGTTGAAATTCAACTCACTACAGGTGACCCCGCTTCTGCAGTGCAATTCATCCAATCAGAACAAGTGGATCTCGCTTTGGCGGGAAAACCTAACAATCTACCGACAGGATTGGAATTTTATAAGATTGATGATATTTCCCTTTCATTAATTGCACCTCGCGTGGCTTGTTTAGCGACACAATTATTACAGGAAGAACCGATCAATTGGCAGCAAATGCCTTTTATTTTGCCATTGGATGGGATGGCACGGCATCGTATTGAACAATGGTTACGTAGCAAACACATTAAACATCCGAAAATCTATGCCACCGTAGCAGGACACGAAGGGATCGTGCCGATGGTAGCACTTGGTTTCGGATTAGCGATGTTGCCGGATGTGGTGATTGATAATAACCCTATGTCAAAAGACGTGTCTCGTTTAAATTTAGACAATCCCGTTGATGCGTTTGATTTAGGCGTTTGTGTGCAAAAAAGAAATTTGGCAAACCCCTTAATTCGTGCATTTTGGGAGATGTTAGACTAAAATAATAAGCAGAATTAACCTAAGGATTTATTATGTTAAGGGGCATACTTATTTCACTTTTAGCCTCGCTTTTATTTGGCTATATGTATTATTTTTCCACGCTGCTGAAACCACTTAGCGGCACGGATATTTTCGGCTATCGAATGATTTTTACATTCCCTTTCGTCGCCCTTTCCGTCATCATGTTTAAGCAGAAACAGGCATTAGTGGAACATATAAAACGCATCAAAAAACAACCGCTCTTTGCCCTTTCCTATATCACTTGTGGCGCATTAATGGGTTATCAAATGTGGCTCTTTTTGTGGGCACCCAATAATGGCAGCTCCCTAAGTGTTTCTTTCGGTTATTTATTGTTGCCAATTGTGATGGTGGCCGCAGGGCGGATCATTTTTAAAGAACGAATTTCAACATTGAAATTCATTGCCGTGTTAATTGCAGCAGTGGGGGTGATTTCTAATATCATCTTAAAAGGCGAATTATCTTGGGAAGCCATTGTTATCTGTGTAGGTTACACCGCCTATTTCTCCATACGAAAAGCCTTAAAAAATACCGATCTTGGTGCCTTTTGCTTAGAAATAATCTCATTATTGCCAGTTAGCATTTACTTTGCGCTTCAAACCGATTTTGCTACGGTGCAGGAATCGAATCCTAATATTTGGGGATTATTGGTATTACTCGGGCTTATTAGTGGTGCTGCATTAATTGCTTACGTGATTGCCAGCAATATGCTACCGATGAATTTGCTTGGCCTTTTAGGTTATGTTGAAACCATTTTGATGGTGATTATTTCATTTTTAATTGGAGAGGAAATGGATGCGGACAGTTATCCGTTATTCATTTGTTTAGTATTGGCGATGAGCCTGATTATTTTTGATGGCGTGTATAAACAGCGCGTAAAGGGAACAAACCATGTCGTTTAAAGAAATTAGTCCAGAACAAGCTTGGGAAATGGTGCAAAATGGTGCCATGCTTGCAGACATTCGGGATCCACAACGTTTTACCTATTCCCATGCGAAAGGGGCGTTTCATTTAACCAACCAAAGTTTTTTACAATTTGAAGAACAGGTGGATTTCGACTCCCCGATTATCGTGAGTTGTTATCATGGCGTGAGTAGCCGAAATGTGGCGACTTTCCTAGTTGAACAAGGCTATGAAAATGTGTTTAGCGTCATTGGTGGCTTTGATGGTTGGGAGAAAGCCGGTTTACCGATAGAAACAGCTTATTAATATTTTTTTGATTTAAAGTGCGGTGAAATTCACCGCACTTTTCTTTTTGTATCACTATTGCTTATCTACAATCGCTTTCAACATCGTGTAAGATTGGGTTTGCTTTTGTTCATCAAAAATATAGCTCACCGCCATAATTTCATCAAAATGCACCCGTTCACGCAGTTGCTTGAGTTGAAAATCCACGCTTTCAGGACTACCGATAAGCGAACAAGCAGTCATTTGTTCCACTACGGCACGCTCTTGATTGTAAATCGGGATTTCCTCGAAATCGACTGGGCCAAAGTGCGGTTTCTTTTGGGCGTGCATTTGAGCTTTCCAAACATCTTCTTCTGATGCCATCGGTGGTTGTAAATTTTGTTGCGCGTTAGTCACCACATTTAAGAAAAATAGTGTTTGCGTCGTCGCGAGTTGTCTCGCTTCGTTATCGGTTTCTGCAACAATCGCGTTCACACCTAAGATGACATAAGGTTCAGCAAGATAGGTAGAAGGTTTGAAGTTTTTGCGGTAAATCTCCACTGCCATTTCCATCATACGTGGCGCAAAGTGTGAAGCAAAGGCATAAGGCAAGCCAAGTTCTGCCGCAAGATAGGCACTTTCAGTGCTAGATCCTAAAATATAAAACGGTATATTCAAGCCGGCAGAAGGATATGCAGAAACAGGGTTAGTATCTTTAAAGTAACCGCGAAGTTCCGCAATTTCTGCAGGGAAATCCAGACTGTTTCGTCCACGACGAAGTGCTGCAGCCGTTTGCATATCCGTTCCTGGCGCACGCCCTAAACCGAGTTCAACTCGGTTTGGATAAAGCGTCTCCAGTGTGCCATATTGCTCAGCTACTACATACGGTGAATGATTCGGTAACATCACACCACCTGACCCCACGCGCAAAGTTTTCGTATTGGCTAGCGTATGTTGAATTAAAATTGCGGTCGCAGAACTCACCAAATTTTTCATATTATGATGCTCAGCAATCCAATAGCGTTCAATGCCAATGTGCTCCGCGTGTTTTGCAAGACTTACCATAGACTCAACGGCTTGCAAATAAGTTTGCCCTTCTCGGACAGGGGCGAGATTAAGAATAGAGAGCTTCATTTTATTTCCTCATGATTGATTTGTTGAGCGTCATTATACATGTTTTTTCAGGCAGAAATATCGATAAAATTGGAATAGACTGTTCCGAGAAAAGGAAAAATATTGCAAAATAAGCACAAATTCAGATGTATTCGAAAAAATGATTGTATTTAATAATATTTCCTTAAAGCGCGGGCAAACCGAATTGCTTGAGAATGCCACGGCAACCATCAATCCGAAACAAAAAGTCGGCTTGGTGGGGAAGAATGGTTGTGGTAAGTCTTCTCTTTTTGCCCTATTAAAAAAAGAATTAACGCCAGAGGGCGGCGAAGTCACTTATCCATCCAACTGGCGAGTATCTTGGGTGAATCAAGAAACGCCGGCATTGGATATTCCCGCTATTGATTATGTGATTCAAGGGGATCGCGAATATTGCCGTTTGCAGCAGGAACTTAATGAAGCGAATGAACGTAATGATGGCCATGCGATTGCGCGCATTCACGGACAATTAGAAACCTTGGACGCTTGGACAATTCAATCTCGCGCGGCTTCCTTATTACATGGTTTAGGTTTTAGCCAAGAAGAAATCGCTCAGCCGGTGAAATCCTTCTCTGGTGGTTGGCGAATGCGTTTAAATTTGGCGCAAGCATTGCTTTGTCCATCGGATTTATTATTACTGGATGAGCCAACTAACCATTTGGATTTGGATGCAGTTATTTGGTTAGAACGTTGGTTAGTGCAATATCAAGGTACTTTAGTATTAATTTCCCACGACCGTGATTTTCTCGATCCGATTGTGACGAAAATCCTTCATATCGAAAATCAGAAGCTCAACGAATATACGGGCGATTATTCCTCCTTTGAAGTGCAACGGGCAACCAAACTGGCACAACAAACGGCCATGTATCGTCAGCAACAACAAAAGATATCTCATTTACAAAAGTATATCGACCGCTTTAAAGCCAAAGCGACCAAAGCCAAACAAGCACAAAGCCGTATGAAAGCCTTAGAGCGCATGGAGCTAATTGCACCGGCTTATGTGGATAATCCTTTTACCTTTGAATTCCGTTCACCACTATCCTTGCCGAATCCTTTAGTTATGATTGAGCAGGCGAGCGCAGGTTATGGCAGCGGTGAAAGTGCGGTAGAAATTTTAAGTAAAATTAAACTGAATTTAGTACCGGGTTCGCGCATCGGTTTGCTCGGGAAAAATGGTGCAGGGAAATCAACGTTGATTAAATTGTTAGCGGGTGAGCTCACCGCTCTTTCCGGTACTGT
>OGCX01000769.1_pt1 | contig 13049 bp, 8 predicted proteins | sample 1570261 | NCBI WGS metagenome assembly OGCX01 (sample SAMEA2582161, study PRJEB24529) | metagenome | biome: Human gut stool | place: China | collected 2011 | reverse complement strand
ACTACAATATCCATGTTGCAACTACCAATAACAACAATGCGATTCATAATAACTCCTTAATCAGCCTCAGCCCTAAGTGGGACTAAAAATGGGCATTATTAATTTTTATACATAAATTTCTCGACGTTTTATGCGGAGAAATGTATATATAAATGGTATAGATAACCGCATAGGCGTTTACTTTCACATATCTATTAGTATAACTTAATCATTTATTAGGATAGCGTAAATAAGCAACTTTATCTATATAAATAACTATAAAATATGGGAATAAGAAAAGGTATATCCAAAATCTATGTTACATGAGTAAAAATGTACCGATTAGATTTTGGATATACCACAAAAAAGACTACCTACAATAGTAGATAGTCTTTAGCTATTTATATAGTTATAAATTAGTGAAAGCTTGGTTTGTCGTAGTGCGTGCCTGGTTCGCCAATACCGATGCTTGCACGGTGGAATGGGGTTTCATCATCTACATGTAAGATGTCGAAGATGGCTTTTACTACAGCTTCCCGTGTAACTTGGGCATCGTTAAATTGAACGCCTTCAGGAATGAGCTCATAATTTGTATTTTCTGGATCATTGTAGAGCCATGTGAGGCGCAAGATTGTGTAGTTTAAGTTAGATTCGCGCAATACATTGCGTGCTTGACGTTCGCCTTGGACATAGCTGATAGGCAAGCTGTCGAAGGTCCATTTTTCAAGTGCTGCAGGGAATTCACCAGAAAGACCAGCCATAGAAAGACCGATGACACGGCGTACATTTTTACGGCTCAATGCTTTCACAATAGCCGCCATATCGCTGCCAGATTCCATAGCACCTACAAATACAATCTCTGCATTTGTTACCGCTTCCTCTAATTTAGCAGGGTTTTGGAAGGATCCCTCGATGACTGTAACGCGTTCATGCTCTAAAATTTCTGGATGTAAACGAGTACTCAATTGGCGACCATATAATGTAAGGTGCATATCTGTATATGTTAATAATGTAGCAGTCAACTTTTGTGCAATTTGGCCAGCGGCCCCTAAAATTGTAATATATTTGTACATATAGACCTCCTATGTCCTAGGCATAAGTATTTGTATGCATTATATCACAACTATATGACGAGAAAGTGAGAATAGAAATTTAATTATGATAGTAAAAGTTAGTTTTCTAAGCTGTAATATATTATTAGATGTGGTATAATACAAAACAAGAAGAGCCAATTAACGTTCTGGAATGCGTTAGGCTCATCTCCTGGGAAATAAGAAAATGAGAAATGGCCTAACGTCCAATTTGGGGTGTTAGGTCATTCTTATTTTACAATAAGAATGACTAATGTTGCGAATGCAATCATTAACGATATGGCTTCAAATGTTTAGGGAGAAATGGGAAGGAAAGATATATAATTATGGACATTCAAGATCATGAACGTGTAATGGCTACTATAAAACTTATGGGCGCTTTAGAGGCAGGTCGTAAATCTGGTGAAGAACAAGGATGGATTTCATCAGATCAACTAAAGAGTGAATTGCAAATTGAAAAGTGGTTTATAAAAACCACTTGACAGAGTGTTGTAAAAATGTTAAAATACAACCAAGATAAAGCTCCCGAGTGTGGGATCAAAAAAATAGTTACAATAAAGTTGGTTTATTAAAACCTAAATAAGGAGGCGATAGAATAGATTGCTGCTTTATTTTTTGATATTTATAATTTGGTTTAAAAAAACCGTTTGACAGATCGATTTGAAAATGGTATCCTTAAACCAAGTTATAACTCCTGGATTCCAGGAGTAAAAAAATATGCATTTATAAAATGGTATGTTTAAACCAAACAAAAAACTCCTAGATAAGAGGGGCGAAATTTTTACAGTGATTTATAACGGTTTATAAAAACCAGAATGGAGGATCTTTTGGAAAAGACACTTATGAATTTGAAAAAAATGTATTTTGACTCTCAAGGCAAGGTAAGAGAATTTAAACGCAATTGGGATGAAGTTCGTTTCACAAATGGTCGTGAAAGACATGATATTAATGTTACGGCTGCATTGATTTATCTTTACAAACATTATGATATGGATTTTGATTTATTAGATAATTTTTTAAGCTCTCGTAAAATTAATAATCCAGGATTTCAAAATACAATGAAAGCATATATCTATGAGGCGTATATACAAAAATTTCTTAGTGAAAATGCTTATTTAGATGATGTCTTTTTATTGGGTGTAGCATTCTTTTATGATGAGCAAAAGCTATATCGAGAGGATGGAGCTAGAGAAGATAATGAATCTCTCAATACTCTACTAACGGAACTATTAGATTGTAATAACCTTGAGAAATACTCTTTCTTACAAGGAAATGCAAATCCAGGTCGTATATTACTAGATGTGGCGAGTAAAACGTCTTTACTTAACTATACTGCATATGCAATAAATCCTGACTTAATGGTTGTTTTACAATTACGAATATTATTACTTCAAACAATTCAACAAGATATGGAGTTAGGTGGGATTATTCAGCCTAAAAATATTGTTGAAAATCAATTATTTGATCGAATTTTAACAATGCCCCTTTGGAGGCCTTCCTCTAAGGCTATGGAGTACTTTCCAGAAAGAACATCCTTATCAAAATTAGATATTCCAGAGTCTAAGGTTGCTGATGGTGAGTGGCATGAAATTCTTTTTAATCTCAGTTTGTTAGAGCAAAAAGGTAAAATGGTAACTTTGATTACTAACTCAACATTAGCAAATAATCTCAGTGTAAAAACAAGACAAGCTTTGGTTGAGAACGGCTATATTGAAAGCATTATTGAACTTCCAGATCGCTTACTTGAGAATACAGGCATTGAATTATATGCAGTCGTATTATCATATGGTAATAAAGGTGTTAAATTCTTAGATGCAAGTCAAGCATATACAGAGCAGCGTCGTAGAAAAGACATAGATGTACCTACAGTACTAGAACAATTGGCTAATCCTGATATTTGTAGATTTGAAAGTATCGAATCTATTGCTAGAGAAGGTTACAATTTATTACCTAAACGATATACTCTAAAAACTAATGTTATTGATGGGGTACCTTTAGGAGAAATCTGTAATATTAGTCGGGGTTTAGTCATTTCTTCTAAAGAGCTAGATGATTTTGTTACAGATGTAGATACAGGTGTTCGTTATTTATACACAAAAGATGCTGATGGCGATGCTGTAGATTATTCACAAAGCCCATTCATTGATGTGGAAAAACTTAAAAGAAAGTTTACGCTTTTAGATAATGATACTTGGCTATTGGGGAGAACATCACCATTTAGATCTAACATGCTATATGTTGAAGGTAATGATAAATTGATTGCCAATGGTAACCAATTCTCTATTACTATTTTGCCAAAATATAAAAATCAATATTTGCTTCCATACTTAGCTCTTTACTTCAATAGTAAGGCTGGTCGTGAACAAATAGAACGATTTGCAGTAGGTCAATTAATCAAGTCTTTATCTCTCAAAGATTTAAAAACATTGCAAATTCCTAGAGTTTCTATTGAAAGACAAAAAGAAGTGGTTAATCGTATACGAATGATAGAAACTGAAATCAAAACTGTAAAAGAAGAACTAAAAACATTAAGTCGTCAAAAAGAATTAATTGTAGAGGAGGAATTCAATTGGTAACACATGTTAACATCATGAATGATGCATCTTTATTGGGTGAAGCGATTAAATACTTTACAGAAGAACTTACACAAGCTTTTAAAAATAATAACTTAAAAACTATTTTAACGAAATATCACTATCCAGATTTGGCACCAACTATGGTTGATGATTCTATTGGATCTCCTGATGGAAAAATCCTTATCATCGGTGAAACAAATTGTAAGGTAAAGGATTTACAAGGCATCTTTAATGCAATGGGATTAAGAGGCCGATTAGAATGTCATACTGATTATGAAGATATTCAACGTTATCAGTTTAATAACCTCATGTATAACAATAAGTACAGACTAATTATAGTTGGACCAATGCCACATTCTACCTATGGCAAGGATGAATTCAGTAGTGTTATTAATAGAATGGAAAATACTGAGGGATTTCCTTGTGTAAGAAGAGCTATTGCTAATGGTGGATTGAAAATCACAAAAACCAATATTAAACAAATCCTTCAAGAAGAATTGGAATCTGGATTTTTAGCAGCATAGATATCAATATGATAGTACTTGGTATAGAGTACGGTATATTTATGAGCTGAGCATATGTAACATGTATAAGATGGTATAATTAAATTGATTAATTTACCTATCTAGATTTTTAGGGGAGATAGTAAGATGGCTAAGAAGAAGGGTAATGAGAAAGTTTTAAATATAGATAATATCCTATTTAATTGTAGGGATATATTGCGTGCTGCACGTAATTCGGGATCATTCTTTGAAAAAAGAGATATGATGTTGACCTTAATATTTTTAAGGTTTATTGGTGAAAAATATGAGGATGGCATTGAAAATCTTCGTAAAGTGTTGATTGAGCAAGGTTTTGATCCAGATGATGAGAATATTCGTACTGCTTTTTTTGAGGATGCTACATTTGCGGATGGTACATATAATCTTTCCAAAGAAGCTAGATGGTCTACAATTATTAATACTCCTGCACCAGAACTAAATGTTGCGTTGGATACTGCACTTCATAGTATTGCCTCTGAGTCTAAAGATTTGAAGGGATGCTTTATTGAAGGGACTTTTACTGCTAGAAATCTTGCACCTAATGATATAAAAAAATTGGTGGATGAGGTTAATAAAATTAGTCATAAAGTTTTTGGTGAAGAGAAAGATTTAATCGGTCGTGTATATGAGTATTTCCTCAAAGAATTTGCTGTAAATGCAACTAAAGAAGAAGGGGAGTTTTATACTCCACATGATGTGGTACAGTTGATTGCTGCTTTAATAGAACCATATGAAGGAACCTTATATGATCCTGCTTGTGGTTCTGGGGGTATGTTCATTCAGAGTGCTGAACTTGTTAAGGCACGGCAAGGCGATATCAACCGTATTAATATATACGGTCAAGAAAAAGATGCCGCGACATATCGGTTAGCAAAGATGAACTTGGCCCTACGAGGATTGAGTCATCATTTAGGTGATACAAATGACTCTTCCTTTACACATGACTTACATAAAGGCTTATATTTTGACTATATAATGGCTAATCCGCCGTTTAATCTTAAGGGATGGTATGACGAAAACTTAAAATCTGATGCACGGTGGAGTGACTATGGAATTCCTCCTGAAAGTAATGCTAACTATGCTTGGATTTTACATATACTTTCTCATTTAAAACCTGCCAATGGTGTAGCAGGATTCCTTTTGGCTAATGGTGCGCTTAATGATAGTGATACCTTAGAGATTCGGAAGAAACTAATTCAAAATGATAAAGTGGAAGCGATTATTGTGCTTCCAAGGGAATTATTCATTACAACTGATATTAGTGTTACATTATGGATCTTGAATCAAAATAAAAAAGGTGGAAAATTCCAAGGCCGTACTCTCCGTAATCGAGAACATGAGATACTATTTATGGACTTACGTCAGTGGCGAGAAAATTCCGTTAAGGGTGAAAGTAAAAAGAAAGTTCGTCTTGATGAGAGTCAAATTACCCATGCTACAGATATTTACCATACCTGGCAGGCTGATGGTACAGATGGAATTAATTATGCAGAACCAGAGTTATATCGCAGTGTTGGTATTTCAGAAATTGAAAATAAGAATTGGGCATTAATACCTAGCAAATATATTGAGTTCATTGATCATGATTTAGATATTGATTATGAAAAGGAAATGAACCGCATTAGAAATGAGATGAAACTAATTTTAGAGCAAGAAAAAGAATCTCAAAAGATGCTAGAAAATGCATTTAGGGGGATTGGTTATGAGCTTGACTAAATATGCTTTAGGTGAATTATTAGAGCTTGTAGTGGATACTAATCAGGATTTAAAGTACGGACCTGATGCTGTAAAGGGTATGACTATAACAAAAGAAATAATTCCAACTAAAGCAAATGTAAATAAAACGGATTTATCTAAGTTTTTGATTGTACAGCCTAAAGAGTTTATTTATAATCCTCGAACACATGGTAAAAAAATTGGATTTGGATATAATAACTCAAAAAAAAGCTTCATTATTAGTTGGAATAATATTGCATTTAGGGTGAAGCCATCTAAATTAGAAACGATATTGCCTGATTATTTGTTTTTACACTTTAAACGTGATGAATGGGATCGAGAAGCTTGTTTTCAGTCTTGGGGAAGTTCAACAGAAGTATTTTCTTGGGATACATTGTGCAGTATGACTATAGAGGTTCCCTCAATTTCTATTCAACAAAAATATGCTAATACATATAATGCAATGCTTCAGAACCAACAATGCTATGAACTGGGGATAAACAATCTTAAATTAACATGTGATGCTTATATAGAAAACTTAAGACATTCAATGGTGTCTGAAGAGATTGGTAATTACATAGTTAGAAAAAATGACAAAAATACTGATAATAAAATAAAAACTGTTTTAGGCTTAAGTACTTCAAAAGAGTTTAGAGTTCCTCAAAGTAGAGTTAACAAAAAAGACCTTGGAGGATATAAGATTGTTAATCCATTTGAATTTGCATTTGTACCAACCACAGATACATGGAAAGTACTAGCTTTCGCTATTAATACTTATAATGAGCCTATAGTTGTATCACCTATTTATGAAGTGTTTTCAGTTCGTACTGAAAAATTATTACCTGAGTATTTGGCGTTATGGTTAAGTCGAGATGAGTTTGATAGATATGCTAGATTCCACTCTTGGGGATCCGCTAGAGAGAATTTTTCTTGGGAGGCAATGTGTGAAGTTCGCATTCCAATTCCTGATATTGATGTGCAGCATAGTATAGTAGACATTTATAAAGCGTATAATATTCGTAAAGAGATTAATGAAAAGCTAAAAGCTCAATTAAAAGATATATGTCCAATTCTGATTAAAGGCTCTATTGAAGAAGCAAAAAATTGAGGGAATAGTGTATGGGTAAATTAAAAGAATTTAATGGTATTTATTGTGAGTCGGATTATGAATATGCCTTTATTGAATTGTTAAAACGTGAGGGCTGGAAGTATTTAAGTGGCAAGGCAGTAAAACGATTAAAGAAGACTGATATTTTAATCGTAGATGATTTTGTAGAATTTATATCCTCAACTAATAAAACTTTGACTTACGATGAGATTCAACAGATTTTTGATACTGTTCGTTTAGTTGGTAGTGAAAGTGATTTTGAAACTCTACATAAGGTATATAATTGGCTTGTAGATGGTATACAATTTATTCCTAATGATGGATTGCCTCAAATGGTCAAGTTGATTGATTTTGAACATCCGGAACGAAATATTTTTCGGTTAGTTAATCAGCTTGAGATAGAGTATACTAGCCAAGGGCAAAAGACCTCTAGAATACCAGATGTTTTGTTATATGTTAATGGGATTCCATTATGTATAACTGAATTAAAGAACCCTACAGATGCTCGTGCTACTATTTATAATGCATGGGAGCAAATTAATATTCGCTATTGGCGTGATATTCCACACCTTCTGCATTATTGTCCTTTAGCATGTATTTCAGATGGTGTAAAAACTAGATTAGGTACTGTACGTACTCCGTATGAACACTTTTATGCGTGGAGACGTGTGAATGATGGAGATGAGATTACTACTTCACCATTTGCAGAGACAGAAGCAATGATAAAGGGTGTTTATTCACCAAAACGTTTTTTAGAGTTATTCCGAGATTATATATATTTCCAAGATAGTATTTATGATGCTGAAGAAGTTGAAATTGTCTGTCGTTATCCTCAATTTTTTGCAACTAGACGTTTGAAACAAAGTATCGTGAAATCGGTTGAAGAGAAGAGTGGTAAAGGTGGAACATACTTTGGCGCGACTGGTTGTGGAAAAACTTTTACAATGGCGTTTCTAGCGAGACAGTTATCATTAAGATGTACAGATATAGAGGCAATTGGATCCCCTACTATCATACTTATTGTCGACCGAGATGAATTACAGAAGCAAGGTGCCAAACTATTTACAAAGAGTAAAGAATTTTTGAATCTTGGTGAGGTATCGGTTGTTAAAGATCGAGCACATCTTCGCCAAGAATTAGGTGCTCGTCAGAGTGGCGGATTTTATATTTGTACTATTCAGAAGTTCTGTGATAGAGAAGAGGATAAAATTGGATTAATAAATGATAGACAAAATATTATTTGTTTTTCTGATGAAGCACATCGAACTCAATTAGAACATGCTAAAAAAATCAGATTCAGTCACGATACTGACGAGAATATGAAGGCGATGCTTTCAAAACCGTATGCAAAAGTATTAAGAGAAGCCTTTCCACAAGCCACATTTGTTGGATTTACAGGGACTCCTATTGCCGAGACCTATCAAACGTTTGGGGACGAAATTGATCGATATACAATGGATCAAGCTGTAGCGGATGGATTGACAGTTTCTATTAAGTATCATCCTCGTATTGCTAAAGTATTATTTGATACTGAAAAAATAAAAGAAATAGAAGAATATTATAAGAAATGTGCTGATGATGGAGCTACTGTAGAAGATATAGTTGCAAGTAAACGTGCTATGAGCTCTATGGAGGTTATATTAGGTGAACCTTCACGATTAGAACGACTTGCAATGGATATACATGATCACTATACTGCAGCATGTGATAGTGATCCAGGAAGAATTCAAAAAGCAATGATTGTCTGCTCTAATCGTAAAATAGCATATGATTTACTCACTACTTTTAAAAAGCAATATCCAGAGTGGTTTATAGAGAAAAAATCATCTGATGGAACAAAAGCTACAGAAGAAGAACTAAGGTCTTTAGCACCAATGCCTTTTATAGCTATGGTTGCCAGTGTGGGAAGTAATGACCCAGAGGAAATGTATAATTATCTTGGGGGTGTTAAAAATAATAAACGCTCTGAAATGCTTGATATGGCATTTAAACAAGATAAGTCAAATTTTAGAATTGCGATTGTTGTAGATATGTGGATTACAGGCTTTGATGTTCCTACACTTACATATTTATATAATGATAAGCCGTTACAAAAGCATTTATTAATACAAACTATCAGTCGTGTCAATAGAAAATATCCTGGTAAGGAATTTGGTATGGTTATCGATTATATCGGTATTCGAAATAATATGCGTGAGGCAATGAAGATATATGGCGGAGATGTATCCGTTGCACCTACTAGTGATGATGTTGAGCAAGCAACAAATGTATTCAGAGATCATCTAGGCATGTTGAAAGCTCTGTTTGCTGAGTGTGATTTGACAGTATTTATAAATCCTCAATCTGATAGTATAGAACGATATAAGGCGCTTACCAATGCTGCGGAATATATTTTTAGCTCGACTACATTGTTAAATATTGACGGGATTAGTTCTGTTCAAAAGGTTTCTTTTAAAACGTATTTCTTAAAATTAGTGAAGCGAATGAGAACTGCATATGATATCTGTCAGCCTTCTGGGGAACTTGGTGAAGAAGAGTCTTCCTTGGCTCAATGCTTTATGGCGATTGCTGGACTCGTACGTAAAATGAGTGGGACTAGTGATATTGATGCGGATATTATGAATCGCACTGTAGAGAAAATGGTTACTGAAGCTCTACAATATAGCAATGTTGAAAGTGTTCTTGATAATGGTGAGGAAGAAGACATATTCTCTCCTGAATATTTTGAAAAACTTTCTGATGTGAAGCTCCCAGCTACAAAGTTAGAAGTTTTAATTAAAATGATTCGTAAAGAAATCAAAGAATATGGGAAAACTAATAGATTAGCAGCTCAAACCTTCCAAGAAATGATTGAGAAAACTATTGAAGAGTATCATGAGCGTCGTAAAACGTTAAGTGCAGAAGAAGCTAGTGATGCACAAAAACATGCTGTGAATGATATTATAGCAAGCATTACAAAGCAGGCTTTAGAAATCTTACAACAGTTAAATGAGAGCCGTGATAGTTTTAGAAAAATGGGTTTAACTTTTGAAGAAAAAGCATTCTATGATATTCTCATAGCTTTACGTGATCAATATAACTTTGAATATGGTGTGGACGAACAGAAGGATGGAGTCATTATTAATAATAAATGTAAGATTTTAGCCCAAAAGGTTAAAGAGATTATTGATACAAAATCCTCCTTTGCTGATTGGTTAAATAATGAAAATGTGCGTAATCAATTAAAGCTCGATATTAAGATTTGTTTGGTAAAGAATGGTTACCCTCCTCAATATAGTCCTGAAGTTTTTTCTAAGGTAATGGAACAAGTAGAAAACTTCGAAGAAAACGTGAACTTACCTAATGTTGATAATATCCTACAATTCCATGATAGAAACCTTCGTTATGCTGAATATAATAATGTCGGAAGTGTAGCGGATAAGGTCGATAAAGACTAAATAAATCGTAGTCTTATTAACTGTATATATTATCAAAGTCTTAATAATCACTAAAATAGCAGGGAATAACCCTGCTATTTTTTGTATGCAAAATATTATGAAGAATGTTACAATAAACACTATATATTCATTTTTAGAAAAGAGGCTATTATGGAACGGATTCAAGATCTTGTGTACACGCATGTGCAGGGTGGCCAGTTTAGATGGGTTACTGTCAGCACATTGATGCTCGCATTGGGCACGATATTGCATTTGGTGAGCCCTAGTGTGGCTGGGGTAACGCCGAACTGGACAATTGCTACGTACTGCGTAGCTATTTTATTGACACGTCCTAGTTTGAGCCAAACATTGGGGATTGGCCTTGTAGCGGCCCTCATTAACGTATTGACGTCTAAGTCAGCATTTCCTTATGGTAACTTGTTGTCTGAACCAGGTGGTGCGTTGACAGCGGCTCTCGTAACACGTGCAATGTTGTCTATGAAGTTCCGTAAAATCGGTGGTTTCGATTTAACGCCAATCGTATCTGGCTTCTTAGCAACAGTTGTATCTGGTGGTATCTTCGTTACCCTCTTATGGCAAGTGCTTGGTTTGCCTAATAATGTATACATGTACGGCATGTGGCCATTGGTGCTTATCGTAGGTGCTTTGAATGGTGCTATTACGCCAATTTTATACATTCCGGCACAACGTCTATTCTCTAAACGCGGCATGTTGCCAAGTGCAGATCAATTGACGTCTGACCATAGTCATATGACGATCTTGCCTGAGCGCCAAGCTAAAATTTCCATTGAACACGTAAATTACTACCATCCAAAGGCGACTACACCGTCTCTTGAAAACATCAATCTCGACGTACATGATGGGGACTTCCTTGTTGTGACTGGTCCTGCTGGTTGTGGTAAAAGTACCCTTTGCATGGCTATGGTAGGGGCGGTACCTAAATTCTACGGCGGCCGTCTTGAAGGCATGGTCTTTGTAGATGGTAAAGCGACTACGCAAATGGAAATTCCTGAGCTTGCAAACCACATCGGTGTTGTTCTTGCCGACTATGATACGCAACTCGTAACGATGACTGTTCGTGAAGAAGTTGCTTTTGCTATGGAAAACCGCGGTTATGACCGTGAAACTATTAAAGCTCGTTCTGAAGAGGTGTTTAAGCAAGTTGGCCTTGTAGGCTTAGAAGACCGCAAGATTACAAGTTTGTCTGGTGGTCAACGCCAACGTTTGGCAATCGCTTCCGTATTGGCTACGAACCCAACAGTTCTTGTGCTTGATGAACCAACAAGCTCCCTCGATCCAGATGGGACTGCAGAATTATATCGCCTCGTAGGTGATTTAAACCAAAAACACGGTATTACTGTTGTTGTTATCGACCATGATTTGCACGCTGTATTGCCATATGCGAACCGCATGGCTCTCATGGTGGATGGCTCCGTTGCATGTGATGCGGATGTACCAACGACGCTTCGTTACATGTACGAACACAATATTCACGTAGATGCATTGCCATCTGTATTCACAACGTACATGGAACTTGAACAAGCTGGCTACCATAGTGATGAACCATGGCTCAGCATCGAGTCTGCGATTAAGGGCTTGCACCAAATTGAAATGGCTCACGCTATTCAAAATGAGGTGCATGGTAAAAGCAACTCTCTAGCTAATCAAACAAATACAGTAGAAAATAAACAGCCAATTCAACGCGTTGATGATGTACAAGGAAAGGACGGTGGCGCTCATGCTTAAGGTTGAAAATATCCGCTTTGGCTATGTGCCATCCGTAGACATCTTCCGTGATGTGACTTTCACCATCGAAGGCGGAGAATATATTGCCATCGGTGGTCGTAATGGTTGTGGTAAAACGACGATTACTCGTTTGCTCGTAGGCCTTGAAAAGGCTAGCGAAGGCCGCATGTACTATAATGGCACAGATATTACATCTATGCCACCATCTAAACGTGGTCAGTTCATTGGCTATGTATTCCAACAACCAGATCGCCAAATGTTTAGACCAACCGTAGCTACAGAGGTTGCTTTCGGTCCTGAGTCTTTGGGACGCAGTAAATCCGAAGTGAAACAAATCGTCGATGAAGTGTTGGAACGCACAGGTATCGCTCACTTGCGTGATGCATACCCTCCAACATTGCGCCGCGGCGAAAAACAACGCGTTGCTATCGCTTCTGCACTAGCGATGCAATCTAAAATCCTCATCCTCGACGAACCAACAAGTGGTCAAGATGGTAAGGAAACTAAAGAGTTGTTAGCGTTATTACGCCAACTCAATCAAGAAGGCATTACAATCCTTCTCATCACACATGATATGGAAATTATGGCTAGTGAATGCAGCCGTGCGCTTATCATGGGTAATCAAACAGTTGCCTTTGATGGCAGTCCAGAAGAATTGTTCAAGAAATCTACAGATGAACTGCAAGACCTAGGCCTTACAAAACCGCCAAGTGTGGAACTTTCACTAGCGGTGCCATCCCTAGGCTATTGCAAATCTATGGATGAATTGAAATCTAAGTTAGTGGCTCAGTTGAGCGGGAAATAGGAGGGACATATGGAACGTTTAGTACCGTTAACAAAAATCTTGATGACCC
>OGCX01000753.1_pt1 | contig 13264 bp, 12 predicted proteins | sample 1570261 | NCBI WGS metagenome assembly OGCX01 (sample SAMEA2582161, study PRJEB24529) | metagenome | biome: Human gut stool | place: China | collected 2011 | reverse complement strand
GGCTGCAATTGCACTGATTATTTCCACATCCAATGCAATGGCAGGAAGCAAGGGCGCAGCAGGTTTTACCAAGGCCACTCAGGAAGTCAGTTCCTACCAGACTCCGGTATCGAACCTGATGAAGGCCATTGCTGCCGTTATCGTTCTGGTCGGCGCCTTCAACGTCTATTTCAAGATGCAGAACGGAGATCAGGACGTGAAGAAGACCATTATGCTTACCATCGGAGGCTGTATCGCTTTCATCGCACTTTCGGAAGCTCTTCCGCTGTTCTTCCAGTAATCCTTACCCGGCATGACAATGAATCAGGAAGGTTACCCTGTGTTCAAGGGATTGCAGAAACCGCTGGAGTTTATGGGCATACGTGGCCGTTTCCTTACTCTGGCAGCAGCAGCCATAGGCGTATCATTCGTAGGCTTCATCGGTTTCTCAATCGCATTGGGAAAGGTTGCAGGGTTCATAGCCATGATGGTCATGGCACTGGTGGGACTGATAACCATCTACATCAAGCAGCGAGGAGGACTCCACAACAAGAAAAGGGCAAGAGGTATCTATATCTACAGAAGCCTTAGAAAAGAACAGTAAATCACTTTATACAGTATGGCACACAAAAGGAAAAGAATTTTTGACGGACTCTATGCGCAGCTGGAGGAGACGGACGGCAATGTCGTGCTGTTCTCGGCCAGAGGCGAGCCGTCCGTTATCTTCGAAATAACCAATCCGGTCCAGCAGCTCTGTACGGATGCGCAGCAGTACATGCTGTTTCATGACGTGCTATCCAATATCCTTCAGACCATCGGTGAGGGATATGCACTGCAGAAGCAGGATATTATGTGCAGACAGGCATATCACCATGACGTGCCTGATGATGCGGAGTTTTTGACAAGAAACTATTTCAGGTACTTCGAGGGAAGGGAGTTCACAGAGATAAGGACTTTTCTTATCCTCACCCAGGAGGCTCAGAGAAGCCAGTTCATCCAGTATGACCCGAAGAGATGGCTCGATTTCCATTCCAAGGTATCAAAGACGGATGATATTCTGACCGAAAAGCATATCCGGCACAGAAAGCTCGGCAAGGAGGAAGTCAGCGAGTACTGCCACCGTTTCATGGCATTCCAGTTCCGGCACGGACCATTCTCGATGACCAACTTCAAGGCTTCAGACGAATATCTCAGGACAGGTGACCGGATTATCCGTTCCTATCCGCTGGTGGACATTGACGAGATTAATCTGCCTTCCATGGTAAAGCCGTACACGCAGATGAACATCAACGGATACGGAATTGCAACCGACCTGCTTTCTTTCCTTACCGGCGTCCCCTACTCGGACTGTGTAGTGTTCAACCAGATCATTCAGATACCGGGACAGAGGAAGCTGCTGCGCAAACTCCAGGCCAAGGCGAAGCGTCACGGTTCCATGCCGGACCCGAGCAACCGTATTGCCAAGGCTGATATTGAGGAAGTGCTGGACAGGCTGGCCGTTGACAGTACTATGCTTGTGTACTGCAACTTCAACATTCTGGTGAGCTGTCCCCCTGACAAGGTTACTCCGGTAACTTCCTTTCTGGAGACAAAACTGTACGAGTGCGGCATCATGCCGTCAAGAACGGCCTACAACCAGCTGGAGCTTTTCATGGACTGTTTTCCCGGTAACGGCTATGCTTTCAACCCGGACTATGACCTGTTCCTGACGCTTTCGGATGCTGCCCTGTGCTTTTTCTTCAAGGAACATCTGAAGGAGTCTGAGGATACACCGCTGACTACATACTACACCGACCGTCAGGGACTGCCTGTCTGTATCGACATTACCGGCAAGGAAGGCAAGAAGAAAATGACGGACAATGCCAACTTTTTCTGTATCGGTCCTTCAGGTTCCGGCAAGTCCTTCCACATGAACAGTGTGGTACGCCAACTTCTGGAACAGAATACGGATGTGGTAATGGTAGATACGGGTGATTCCTACGAAGGCATATGCGGATATTACAAGGGTACATACATAGCCTACTCAAAGGAGAAGCCCATTTCCATGAATCCGTTCAAGGTCACGAAGGAGGAGTACGAACTTAATTTTGGTGAGAAGAAGAACTTCCTCAAATCGCTGATATTCCTGATATTCAAGGGTAACGCATTTCCAACAAAGATTGAGGACATGCTGATAAACCAGACCATAGTAGAATACTATGAGGCCTATTTCAATCCTTTTGAAGGGTTCAGCAACAGTGAGCGTGAGGCATTGAGGCAGAAACTGCTGGTTGCCGCCAAGATGGAGGATGATTATGAACAGTACACGCACAGCATGGAGGATATCGACAGGCAGATAAACACGGAAGAGGTTCAGGAGAAGGCTGAAAGCCGTGCCCTGCTGCTGCCTTCCGAAGTACGCCGTCTGAAGCTGATACGACAGTGCCGTTCACTGACCGCCCTGATCAATGATGAAGCGGCCACAGAATCGGAAAAGGAACGTGCACTTGCCATCATAGAAAAATATAAAAGGGAACTTTATAACAATTCCATGCTGATTAAAATAGACAGGCAGATTGACCACATGGAGGAACAGATGCGCAGGCTGAAGGTTCAGGAACTATCGTTCAATTCCTACTATGAGTTTGCCCTGGAGCGCATTCCACAGATTACGCAGTTGGAGAAGATAAGTTTCAATATACATGATTTTGCGGCCATACTGAAACAGTTCTACCGTGGCGGCGAGCTGGAGATGACGCTGAACTCCGACCTGGACATTAACCTGTTTGACGAGCGTTTCATTGTGTTCGAAATAGATAAAATAAAGGATGATCCGGTGCTTTTTCCGATTGTGGTGCTGATTATCATGGACGTGTTCCTGCAGAAGATGCGTATCAAGAAGGGACGGAAGGCTCTTATCATTGAAGAAGCATGGAAGGCAATCGCTTCACCTACTATGGCGGAATATATAAAGTATTTGTATAAGACCGTCCGGAAGTTCCACGGCATTGCCGGTGTGGTTACACAGGAACTTAATGACGTGATTGATTCCCCTATTGTGAAGGAGGCCATCATCAACAACTCGGATGTGAAGATTCTGCTTGACCAGACCAAGTTCAAGGACAGGTATGAGGATATTGCAGCCATTCTGGGACTCACTGACATACAGCGTCAGCAGATATTCACCATCAATGCACTGAACAACCATGAGGGAAGAAGCTACTTCAAGGAGGTGTGGATTTGCCGGGGACAGCACTCGGATGTGTACGGTGTGGAGGAAGCACCTGAATGTTACTGGGCATACACTACAGAACGTACCGAAAAGGAGGCACTGAAGATTTATCTTGCCCGGTACGGTACGCTGCAGGAGGCCATCACCCGTATCGAGGAAGACCGTAAGGCGGATGGAGGGATTCTGTATCTGGAGTTTGCAAGAAAAGTCAACCAACATCAAAAAGTTATGTCACTATGGTAAAATTCAGATTCATGCTGATTGCGATACTGCTGGTATCGGCATCAGCCAATATGTCTGCTGCCTGGAGAATCGTATTCGACCGCAACTGCCTGAAGATTGTCATGGCCAATACCGCTTCACAGAAACTTATCGAGGAACAGCACAACCAGCGTGTGGATACCATTGCAGCAAAGAAACAGAAGGTGGAACTCTATACGGTAAGCATGGCTACTATGAAGGAACTCTACAAGCTGAGCATGGAGAACATATCCGGCTTTGGGACTGAAAGTCTTTATTATAAGGAAATAGGTCTGTGCGCTCTGGATATTCTGCGAAATGTTCCGGTACTTGTCAGCACGGTAAACAAGGCCAAATTTTCAAACAGGCTGCTCTGTCTGAACGAACCCGGCAATCTTGTAACGGAAACCCAGCAGCTGGTCGGCAACTTTGTCAATATCGTAAACAATGCTAGGATTCCCAATCCGCTGCAGGGACAGGCCACTGCCGAGAAAAAGGATGACGGCTACAACCTGCTGGACAGGTATGAAAGGCTGACACTGGCCAACAGTATCTATACTGACCTAAACAGAATACGCTACAAGGTGGAAGGCATGGTTCTGATGGCACAGTATGCCACTGCAAACGACCTCTTCTTTGCCATTGATCCTGAAGGATGGGCAAACGTGGTGACAATGAAGAACCATGTGGGTAACCTTATACAGGACTGGAACGGACTGGTTGCTTCAAATTATTAACCATTAATATGCATATGTCTGTCATGAGAATCAGGAATATAAGTATCATATCAGCCGGTATTATAATGCTGTTGCTGCCTGTAAAGGCTTCCGCTTTCATAATACCCAAAGACCTACCGATCATCGAAGCACTCATTGCCCTGCACAAGGCCATAAAGAAGGACGAGGACAAGGCTCTTACAAGAGTGGCAACAAGCTATGGCGAGCAGTCGCTCATTGAGAAGGGTGCGGAAAAGTTCAATGATGTCCGGACCACTCTGGATACAAGGCTGAACAATGCCTATTCGTACCTGGTACTGGCCGGTGCCATTTCTTCAACGGCCAACTCACTGTATCAGCTGGTAACGGAATACAAGGACTTTACCGGTAATACTTTCAGCCATGTATCGAAGAAGCCTTTCGTGGCTTGGTATTATGCCGATGCCAACGTGGCAATATCAAGGGAGATACAGCACTGCTACAAACTGTATGCATCCGTGGCCGCTTCGGGTATAAACCTGATGAAGGCTTCCATGGATGAGAAGCTGAATCTGGTAATGACACTGAAGGCTTCCATCGACAGGGCAAGGTACATCATAGACAATGCCAACCTGTACTGTTTCCTTGTTACGGACTGCGGATGGAAGCCGGACTATATCTGGGAGATACTGAACTCCAATGTGAAGAATGAGATAGCTGAGCGTGTAATCAACAAATGGAATCAGGGATATGCAGGTTAGAAGAATATTTACAATAATCATGTGTCTGGCTGTATCATGTATCATATTTACATCCAATGCCCAAAGCATAGTCAGTGACAGTGAAAAGCAGAAGCAGTGGAAGTCAATGGAAAACGGTCCGTGGGATTTTGCTCCGGACTGGTATTACTTTTTCCTGCATAAGAAATACTCAGGTGCGGAAATGTACTGGAAATGGGACTGGTTCAATTCCGGATTCCGTGTCCGTTTCAAGGAACCCAAGTCTGATGTGAAACGTATCATGCCGGTACGTGTGACTGCCGAAGAGACGCAGAGGCAGAAAATCAGGAAAGTGGAAAGTGAGCGCAAATATATCGAGGAACTGTATAAGGAAGAACTGGCAAGGGAAGCTGACAGAAATGTTGACCTGATGTATGCCACCTACAAGGACGAGTTCAACCGCATGCAGGACTGTATCACGGACGGACTGCTCTACTGTATGCAGAAGAGTGACGGCAAGCTCCGCTATCAGGTGGACGAGCTGAGCCGTCAGAATGAGATACTCTGTGCGGATATAGCCTATATACACAAACCCGGTGTCGGATATGGGCTGGAGAACGCCAAGCGGCAGAAGGCATACGAGGAAGCCAAATCCAGGATGGCAGAACTGGTCAACAGGACTGCACACCTTTGTGCCGTTGCCGCTACACATTATTGAAAAACAAGTAAAAACAAATAACATTTTAAGATATGGATTTATTGTTTATTCCGCTGACAATAGGCCTTCCGGCTATTGACGAAAGTCTGGAAAAGCTGCTGACGGCCATGGAGACATTTCCCAATGTGGCCGTTCTCGGTGATGCCGTTTCAATGGCAAAGGCTCTCGGTCTGTGCCTGGCCCTGTGTGTCGGTTCATACGAATGCTGGATGATGATGCTCGGAAGGCGTGGTATGGATGTCATGAAGCTGTTGCGCATCATCGGCATTTCCCTGTGTATTTCATCCTCTTCATGGATATGCTCGGCTCTGCAGGTTCCGGGAAAGAGTCTGGAGTCCGCTACATGGGCTATGGCCAAGGCAAAGAACAAGGAAGTGGCTGCCTTCGAGCTGAAGGTGGCACAGAAACAGAGTGAATATCTCGACAGGCTGAGAACCGTGCAGGACTCCATTGCCACGGCAAAGCAGGTGGCCGAAATCGGTCAGGATGCTGCCTGGTGGGACAAGCTGATATATAATGTGGAGAATCTGGGCTCGACCATCAACAACTACGCCCAGAGGGCTGCCGTAGCGGCTGAGACGAAGGTCAGTGAATGGATAAACGATGTCATACGTTTTGTCGGAGAACTGATTTTCCAGATGTCGTATTACGGGATGCTCGTAGCACAGAGGATTTTCATGGCCATCATGATGATATTCTGTCCGATCATGTTTGCCCTCTCGCTGGCACCTCCATGGAACTCAGCCTGGAGTCAGTGGATGTCCAAGTTCCTTTCCCTCTCGTTATGGGGATTCGTGACCTATATGTGTATCTATTATATAGACTTCATCCTTCTTTATAACCTGCAGCAGGATCTGGTGGCATACGATCACCTGTTGCACGGCTCGGTAAATTCCTGGGAACAGATTGGTGCACTGGGACTGCAGGGAATAGGCTCCAACTGTATGTATGCCATGGGTATGCTCGTGGGTGCCTATATCATACGCTTCGTTCCTGAAGTGGCTTCATGGCTGATTCCGGGAGGTGTAAGTTCGGGTACAGGTTCCGTTGCCGGTTCGGCTGCAATGGGTATCACCACTACTGCTGGTGCCATGGCCGGGGGTGCGGCAGGTTCTGTCATGAGAGGAACAGGTTCGGCTGTCAGGTCATTAGTCAAATAACTTCAAATCTTTTTACAATATGTTTATTGAATCCCTTGCACAGAAAACCAGACTGGCCATGATAACGGTATTTGCGGTAATCGGAGGTTGCACCGTCATCTGTGCCTTTACGGTCTGGTGCTGCATTTCTCTGGTCAATGAGGAAAGGCAGCAGATTTATGTACTTGACGGAGACATTCCGTTTCTTGCCGAGCGTGCACGACTGGAAGCCAACTTCACCATGGAGGCCAAGGCGCACATACAGCTGTTCCACCAATATTTCTTCAACCTGCCGCCCGACAACGACTATATCAAATGGACGGTAGGGAAAGCGATGTATATGGCTGACGGAACTGCACTGAAACAGAAACAGGCCATGGACGAGAACGGTTTCTACTCGGACATCATTTCCTCTTCGGCTGTCTGTACCATCATGTGTGACTCCATTCAGTTTGACGAACATGAACGGAAGTTTACCTATTACGGTACGCAGCTTATCAAGCGCAGGACCAGGGACATCAGACGCTCGATGGTGACAACAGGTTACATCGAGTCCGTACCTAGGACAAGGAACAATCCGCACGGTCTGCTCATTACCGGCTGGAGAACTCTTGAGAACAAGGATTTGGACTATTGATATACTGATATTATGAAATCATTCAGAAAAAAGATACAGGAAAACCGTCTGAGAACGCATCTGCTTGTCAGGTCGTGGTTGCAGCCCAAACTGGGTGTCATCGGTACAAGATACCGTCTGTCCGCAAGGATAAGACTGGCCAACAGATGGGCGGCAAAGCATCCGAAAGCTACATTCGCAGGAGTAACAGGGACACTGCTTCTGCTGCTTGTCAGTACAATTGCCATAGATTCCGGCAACGGGAAACAGAGTGAACCGGATGTCAGTTCGATAACCGATATGGAACCGGTATTTCAGGGATTCCGTACCATCCAGGCAAACAAGGACATTCACCGCAGTGTATTGACGGGCATGACGGTAAAGGGACAGTTACTGCGTCATGAACTGGACTCCATGATTGCCATACCTGTAAAGAGCCGTGAGGATTCCTTGCGGATCATCCTCAAATACCGGCAGCTGGAAAATATAGTCAAATCCATTAAAAACGATGATAACCCATGATTAAGATTAATTTCAAACAGCCCAAGTATATCTTTCCGCTGGTCATATTCGTTCCGCTGTGCGCACTGGTATACTTTGTGATGCAGACTTTCTCCGGTGGTGAGGAGACTGCCGGAACGGTAGCTACAGACCGTATCAACATGGAACTTCCCCAGGCCAATGCCGAGGAAGCCGGAGACAAGATGTATGAGATGTCCAGACGTTTCGGTGACGAGGATGCCTTCACAGCCGTAAGCGGTATCGGAGAGGAAGAACAGAAGAAGGAGGAACTGGAACACGGCTACAGCGAGGAAGAGCTGAACCGTCTGGATGCAGCTGAAGCTGAAAGACAGCGGCAGCAGAGGGAACTTGAAGAACTGGAGCGTTCCCTTGCGGAATCAAGAAAGCATATCAATGCATATGCCTACGGTAACGGTCCTTCGGGAAACAGTGAAACGGGTTACGGAGGTATGGGATATTCCTCACAGGACGAGTTTGCACGTGACCTTGCAGAGATTCAGCGAAGGAGCTATGAACGGCAGAAGGTCATTGAAAGCGGACTGGGTATCAAAGACCCCGAAGCAGAGAAAGCGGAAAGAAAGCACAGGGCTGATTCCATAGCTAAAGTACGTCAGGAGGAAAGGGAACGCAACCGTCCGAGTCTGGTAATCAAGTCTGATGACACCAATGCCGATAGGTTCAATACGGTTACTGCTCCGGATGAATTTGCCGAGAACAAGCTGATACGTGCCATGATTGATCAGACTACAAAGGCGCATGAAGGTACACGTCTGCGGTTCAAGCTTCTGGACGATGTGACGGTAAGCGGTACAAGACTGAAAAAGGGTACTTACCTCTATGGAACGGTAACAGGTTTCGGACAGCAGCGTGTCAGAGCTTCCATAACCAGTATTCTTGTCGGCGACAGGTTCATCAAGGTCAAGCTGTCTGTCTTTGACAATGACGGTATGGAAGGTTTCTATGTTCCTGAATCGGCTTTCCGTGATTTCATGAAGGATGCTGGTTCCAATACGGTACAGCAGAATATCAGTTTTGAATCCAGTGACGGTTACGGTACAGGTATTTCTACGGAGGCCATTGCCCTCCAGTCACTGCAGAATATATATAACTCTGCAACTTCTGCCATATCTTCCAATATCAGAAAGAACAAGGCGAAAATCAAATACAATACCATTGTTTATCTGATAAACTCGGAGGATGCACGCTGATATATCTGAATACAGCAAAGAAAATTATAGTAACATTTTAATATTTCAATATGAAAACCAGAATTATTCTGATAATATGCCTTATCACAGGCATAGCCGTACATCTGTCGGCCAACGAGAAGATATACACCAACCGGGAAGTGACCACGCACATTGTCATGCCCGAGAACATCAAAATGGTTGATATTTCCACAACAAAGATTATAGGCAATCAGTGTACAGACAATATCGTCCGCATCAAGCCTTATCTGGAGAATGATTCCATATCATCTGAAGGTTACAGGGAAAACGAACTGCTGGGTACACTCACCATTATCGGTGAGCGTCATATTGCCCAATATGACATTCTCTATACAGAATCATCGGATTGCGCTTCTACCATCTACAATGTATCCTACAATGAGACACAGTCCTATATCAATCCGGAGGTTTCCATGCCTATGGCCGAGATTGCACGATATGCCTGGGCTGTCTATGGAAGCAGAAGAAAGTTCAACCAGATTGTATCAAACAAAAACGGAATCAGGGCATACATCAACAATATCTATTCCATCGGTGACTATTTCTTTCTGGACTATACACTGAAGAACAAGACCAGGATTGCATACGACATCGAAGAGATAAGGGTAAAACTTACTGACAAGAAAGAGACCAAGGCAACCAATTCACAAACCATAGAGCTTACTCCGGTATTCTCCATGAACAACACCCGTAAGTTCAAAAAGGACTACAGGAACGTGCTTGTGATTCCAAAGCTCACTTTCCCTGAAGAGAAGGTGCTCCGTCTGGAGATTTCCGAGAACCAGATAAGCGGACGTGTGGTGGTCCTCACCATCGAGTATGAGGACATTCTCAATGCGGACGGCTTCGACTCGGATATTCTGGACGGTGCCGACTATTACCCCTACTATTATATTGATCATTCCATAAAAAGATAGGCCATGAAGAAGATTCTGTTCATTCTGTTGTGCTCGGTTGCATTCATCGGTGCATCGGCACAGACCGGAAAGGTTTCCGTCAATGCCGGATTCCTTTTTCCAAGTACGCTGAATGCCACTTTGGGTTATGAGTATCCGCTTTCATACGGAAATGCGGTAGAAGTATATGGTGAGGTCGGGAATCACTGGCAGAAGCCGGTATGTCACAATTTCTGGAAAGGATATTTCTGGGATGGCGGTATGGTTTACAAGCACCGTCTGGCACGGTACAAGAACGGCATGATGCGCCTTCGTTTGGGGCCACAGTTCGGTGCAGTACAGAAAAAATTCTTCTTCGGGCTGGAGGCCGGATTTGAATACAGCTATGTGTTCCGCAGCGGACTGGAGTTCTCTGTCATACAGAAGAACAATGTGAACTTCCTGCATGGGGATACCTTCCGCAACGGTCTGCTGTTGGGTATAAAGGTTCCATTTTAGTAAATTCATATATAGTTAGAACGTATGGCATTTGAGGAGACAAGGGAACAGCAGCAGATGTATAACTACTTCAGAAGCTGCATCTATATCTTTCTGATTATTGAAATCATCATGAGCCTGCCTGTTACAGCAGACAACAGGGTTACGCAGTTCGTACTCGACCTGCTGGCACGGTTCAGGGTATTCAATTCCGTATCGGGATGCAAGGTGGCTGAATTGATATGCATCTGTATTGTCTGTATCGGCACAAAAGCAGAAAAGTCCCTGAAGTTCAATGTAAGGACAATGGTCATCTATCCGTTACTGGCCGGGCTGATACTTGTAGGGCTTTGTTTTGTATTCCATGGCATGAGTTTCGGGTTCAGCTGGCTGGGATTTCCGGCCAACCGTCTTCTGTATGCGGTGTGTTCAGTGGTGGGTACCATGCTGGTGCATCAGGGACTGGACGGTATTGCCAAGTATTACAACTACAAGGTTGGTGAGGACCGTTTCAACTTTGAGAACGAATCGTTCCAGCAGTCGGAAACGCTGGTCAGCAACGATTACTCGGTAAACATTCCGATGATATACTACTGGAAAAAGAAGATGCACAGAGGATGGATCAATATCATCAATCCGTTCCGTGGTACGATTGTTCTGGGTACACCGGGTTCCGGTAAGTCTTTCGGTATCATTGACCCGTTCATCAGGCAGCATTCAGCAAAGGGATTTGCGATGATGGTATATGATTTCAAGTATCCGACACTGGCCAAGACGCTTTTCTACCAGTACTGCAAGAACAGGAAGGCAGGCAAACTGCCTCAGAACTGCGGATTCCGTACAATCAACTTTACCGATGTGGAATCCTCCAACCGTATCAATCCGATTCAGCGGAAATATATCCCGGATCTGGTTGCAGCTTCCGAAACGGCAGCTACTCTGCTGGCCTCACTCAATAAGGGAGGTGGAGAGAAGAAGGGTGGCTCTGAAGCCTTCTTTACCAACTCAGCGGAAAACTTCCTAGCTGCCATCATCTATTTCTTTGTAAACTTCCATCCGGTCGGGTTCAGGAACGGCAGGAAACTGAAGCGTTTCATATCACTGGAGGGAAAGAAACTGGAGATTGTCATACGCAACTGGGATGACTTCAATGCCATCGACAAGGACGGCAATGTGGTGCTTGATTTCGTGGATGAAAACGGCAATGACGTATCGACTGACGAGGACCGTATGTTTGTGGACCTGAACGGATACAGCTATAAGGACAGGACAGGCAGGAAGATTCTGATTCAAAGGTGCTGGTATGAGGACGAGCATGGCAATGAGGTGGAACCGGATACCGTAACCGGCGAGTTCTCGGATATGCCGCATGTGCTTTCATTTCTTGGAAGACCATACGACCAGGTATTCAATATCCTGATGCAGGATGACAGGATTGCTTCACTGATGGCTCCGTTCAAGAGTGCTTACGAGAACAAGGCCAATGACCAGCTGGAAGGTATGGTCGGTACGCTACGTGTGAATGCCGCACGCCTTGTATCTCCGGAAGCATACTGGGTATTCACCGGGGATGATTTTGACCTGAAGATTTCTGACAGGGTAAATCCGAGCTATCTGGTAATTGCCAATGACCCGGAAAAGGAACAGGTTATCGGTTCTCTTAATGCCCTGGTTCTGAACCGACTGATTACAAGGGTGAACTCAAAGGGTAACATCCCGGTGAGCATCATCGTGGACGAGCTTCCGACACTGTACTTTCATAAGATAGACCGTCTTATCGGTACGGCTCGTTCCAACAAGGTAGCCGTAACTTTAGGTTTCCAGGAGCTTCCGCAGCTGGAAGCTGACTACGGCAAGGTCGGTATGCAGAAGATTATCACTACATGCGGTAATATCTTCATGGGTGCGGCACGTAACAAGGAAACGCTGGAGTGGGCACAGAATGATGTGTTCGGAAAGGCCAAGCAGACTTCACGCTCCATTTCCATCAATGACCACAAGGTATCAACCACAATATCTGAGAAGATGGACTTTCTGGTTCCTGCAGCCAAGATTGCGGATATGGCAACAGGCTGGCTGGCCGGACAGGCTGCACGTGACTTTACGGCTACCGATGACAGTATGCTTGACCATTTTGACATCGAACAGTCGGAAGAATTCAAGACCACAAAGTATTTCTGCAAAACTCATTTTGACATGAAGAAGATTAAGGACGAGGAAAAGCACTATGTAGCTCTACCCAAAATCTATGAATTCAGAAATGACAAAGAGAAGGAAATCCTGCTTAACCGAAACTTCAAGCGTGTGAACCAGGAAGTGGAGGATATGGTAAAGGAACTTCTCGGTATAAGTTAAACATATAGCCTATGAATCTGACCTTAAAACCGGCATTCGGACTTAGCGGCAGTGCGCTGAAAGTCATTGCTTTGATTTCCATGGTTATTGACCATGTTGCTCTTTATCTGATGGAGCACGGTACAGTATTATACGAAACGATGCGCTGTATAGGGCGCATCGCTTTTCCTGTGTTTGCCTTTCTGATTGCGGAAGGGTTTATTCATACAAGAAGCAGGTACAGGTATTTCTTTACCCTGTTGGGCTTTGCCGTAATCAGTGAAATACCCTGGTATCTGCTGAATGGTGCTGACGGGATACATAATGTGATGTTTACACTGGCCTTGGGTGTTGCCACGCTTATGGTTCTTGAAAATCTTCTGCAACGTAGTTTGGTACTGGGATTTCTTTGGACACTTGGCATGGCCGGACTCGCTTCATGGCTTGGAGTGGATTATGAGTGGAGAGGGATTCTTGTTATCGTTATAT
>OGCX01000752.1_pt1 | contig 13277 bp, 8 predicted proteins | sample 1570261 | NCBI WGS metagenome assembly OGCX01 (sample SAMEA2582161, study PRJEB24529) | metagenome | biome: Human gut stool | place: China | collected 2011 | reverse complement strand
AATATACTACAGGAATTGGCACGCCCCAGTAACGTTGACGAGAAATCAACCAGTCGCGAAGACGGAAGTTTACCTTACCTTCACCAATGCCGCGTTCATTAAGAGCAGCTGTAATAGTTTTACGAGCCTCTTCAGATGTTTGGCCATTATATTCACCAGAGTTAACTAGGATACCATCTTCATGGTACCATTCTTGCCATTTATCAAGGCTATATTCTTCACCTTCACGAGCTACGACTTGTTTAATAGGCAAATCGTATTTATGTGCAAATTCCCAGTCACGTTCATCATGCGCAGGGGAACCCATTACGGCACCAGTACCATAGTCTACCAATACATAGTTTGCAATCCATACAGGAACTTGTTCGCCAGACATTGGGTTTACTGCATAAGAGCCCGTAAACATACCTTCTTTAGGCGCTTCTGTAGATGTACGATCAATATCGCTCATATTACGCATACGTGTAATGAAAGCTTCCAATTCAGCTTTATTAGGCGCATTTTCAATAAGGCGTTCCACATATGGATGTTCAGGTGCCAATACTACATAGCTTACGCCATAAATAGTATCAACCCGTGTAGTATACACAGATACGCGTTCATTGATGGATGGCACTTCAAAGGAGAATTCTGTACCTTCAGAACGGCCAATCCAGTTCTTTTGCATCAATTTAACGCGTTGTGGCCAATGATCAAGAGTGTCCAAATCAGTTAACAAGCGATCCGCATATTCTGTAATGCGCAAGAACCATTGAGACAAGTCTTTTTTCTCAACTGGGTTGTCACAGCGCCAGCAGGCACCATCGATAACTTGTTCGTTAGCCAATACAGTATGGCAAGTTTCGCACCAGTTTACTTTAGCTTCTTTTTTATAAGCTAAGCCTTTTTTATAGAACTGCTCGAAGAACCATTGAGTCCATTTGTAGTAATCTTCTTTACATGTTGCAACTTCACGGTCCCAATCATAGGACAAGCCAAGTGCTTTTTGTTGTAATTTCATGTTCTCGATGTTGTCGAGTGTCCATGTTTTAGGGGCAATACCATGTTTGATAGCTGCGTTTTCTGCAGGCATACCAAAGGAGTCCCAGCCCATTGGATGTAATACGTTGAAGCCCTTCATTTTTTTGAAACGAGCTACTACGTCACCGATGGAATAGTTACGCACGTGACCCATGTGTAAGTTACCAGATGGGTACGGGAACATTTCTAATACATAGTATTTTTCTTTAGATTCATCATATTCTGTTTTAAATGTATGGTTATCATCCCAATACTTTTGCCACTTTTTCTCAATATCTTGGGCTACATATTTTTCATTCATGTAGGGGCCTCCTCATATAGTCAACCTCATTAGTTGCCGTTTTATAATCAATATTTTTATTTTACTACGTACTATGAAAGCAGTCAAACTCTAGCGTTTTACTACTTGTACAGATTTAGTTAATTCGTTTTTAGTAGTTGTATTTTGAACAGATCCATGGCTCTTATAAGAAGCAATTGTATTCTTTGCCTCTTGTGCATCACGTTCCTTTTGAGCCTTAGCCTCTTCTTCTAAACGCTTTTTCTCTGCCTTGGCTTCCTCAGCTTGACGTTTTTTCTCGGCTTTAGCTTGCTCCGCTTCTTCTTTAGCTTTGCGTTTAGCTAATTCTTTTTCTTCTTTTGCCTTACGTTTTGCTTCCGCTTTAGCAGCTTTGGCCTTTTCTTTTTCCTCTAGGCGTAATTTATATTGTTCAACCTTAGTTAATGGTTTAGTTTCTTCTACTACTGGTTCAGGAACAACCGCTGTAGGAGATTTAGGAATACCGCGGCCTAAGTCTTTGCTTTGAATCATAGCAATAGTAGATTCGTCTTCAAAGCCTTTGCGCCATGCAGCAAAACCACCGAGCTGTAATTCTTTTACAAGGTCTAGTTTCAAACCTAAGGACGTATTATCTTCAAACCAAATACGATCGGAACCAGACCCAGTTGGGATAGATAAATAATATAATTTTAATCTATCATCCCATGTCATTTTATCCTTGTAGTTTGCAAAGTAACTACCTATATTTTTCATAGCCAATGTTTCGCCCTTAGCATAGCCATTTGTATCATGCCATAAGCGCATATAGAATGGCACACCAAGTACTAGTTTTTGGGATGGCACTTCAGAAAGCATTTTTTCTGTATGATTGCGAACCCATGGATAACTTGCTACAGGACCTGCTGTGGTACTCTTAGCCCATGTTTCATCATAAGCCATGAGAACTACATAATCTACGGAATTTGCAAAGGCGCTGCGGTTATATACTAAAGACCATTCTGGGCTATCAGAATAACCTGTTACATCAATAGATGTTTTAATATTGTATTGATGTAAATGGTTAGATAAATACGCTACAAACGCTGTTAAACGATCACGGTCGGCATAATCAATATTTTCAAAGTCAAAGTTATAACCATCAAAGCCGTAAATATAAGCATATTGCACGAGGTTATGAGCATATTTTTTCCATACAGATTGATCTGCTAAGATACCACTAGTAAAGCCAGGGTCAAATCGATTCGTAATCAAAGGCCATACGTGATAACCTTTACTCTTATAATCGTTAACATAATCAATACTTACATTAGGACTTGCTTCGAGGCCAAGGCTATGCAATTTAAACCAGCTTGGAGAAATGATATTATCGCCGCTAGCATTAAGTTTTGCTTGATATGGAGTTCCCTGTGTTGGCCATGGATCAAAGGCCCAAGACAATGGCGTTTGCATTGTATACGGAGCTTTTACCGTGGAAGCTTGTGGTGCAGGACCTAATGTTAATTGTCCATTAGTTTTTGTATAACTCACACCGAGCATAGCTGGCTCAGACTCAATATCGACATAGGTCGTGCCATTTTTGCTAGTTGTGGGTAATTTTACAGGTTCCCCAACGGCAGCAGGGTCTAAAATGATAGTATTTCCTTGTAACACTGTTTGAGGTACATATACCGTATAGGATGTTTTATATTGATTAGCTTCGTAATGACGCGTAGTATTCGCCAAGAATTGGTCGAGCGGCACTAATACTTCTGCTTGTACTGCTGTACTAGATAAGGCAGACATTACCAAAGCTGTTAAAGATTTTAAAATAGTAGATTTACGAATCATGAACTCTCCTAACTCTAGCCCCTTAAAGGGGATATAATTTCAATCTCTATATTATACCATATTATATAGAATTCCTCTCAGTTGTTGCATGAAGGGTACATGTAATTTATAATTTACCTTATACAATACAAGTTATTACATAAGGAGTTTTATATGCATCAATATCTATTTTTTATAGGTGACTTCCCTATCAGGGCCTATGGTGCCATGTTAGCCTTAGCTATCATCTGTGGTGCCTCGGTTGCCTATGTTTTATTAAAAAAAGATGGTCGTGGTTGGCATGAGCATATCATCGACTTTTCCATTACTGTTGCCGTAGCTGGTCTCATCGGGGCCCGACTATGGGACGTATTCTTCTTTGATTGGCACTATTATGGCAACCATTTATTAGAAATTCCCTTTGTATGGCAAGGTGGTATGGCCATCCAAGGTGGCGTTGTATTAGGTACTATTGCAGGCTACTGGTATCTTCGTAAAAACAATATCGACTTCTGGGCCTTTGCTGATTTATTTGCACCAGCGTTGATCTTGGCGCAATCTGTAGGCCGTATGGCAAATCTCTTAAACGGCGATGCCTTTGGTCATCCTACGGGTGGTAACTTTGGTATTCTCTATCCTGAAAGCACGTTAGCACATCGCACTTATGGCAATCAACCATTATGGCCTGCCGAAATCTGGGAAGGTCAAATCGACATTCTTATCTTTGTGGTCCTTCTACTATTTAGCTCCTTTAAACATGCTAAAGGTCAAGTATTCGTACTATATGCGATTCTCTACTCTACAGCTAGATTCTTCCTCGAATTCTTACGCGGTGACTATGTAGACTTAACACTAGGCTTAAAATCTGCTCAGATGACTAGTCTTATTGTTATCATCGTAGGCATTTGTCTATTTATCTATCTAGGCTACTTAGAAAAGAAAAATCAACCAGTACTTGAAACTACAGAAACAGCGCCTAAAACGAAAAAACGTAAATAACTTCATATAATAAGCAACATATATTATGAATAAAAAAATCCTTCATTCATTGGTTTGCCCTTTGAATGAAGGATTTTTCTTTATAAGTCTAAAAACACATATAGTATTGAGCAATTTATTTTATAAGACCAAAGCTTATAAATTTTCTTTAGCTTTTAATGCATCTAGATCTTCTAATGCACGATTAGCAATGAGTGCATTTTTCTCTTTTTTCTTACGGATCTTTTGTGGCCATGGATCCATAATACCAAAGTTGACATTCATAGGTTGGAAGTTAGAACCTTCATAGTTAGAAACATAATGGCTAAGAGAACCAATAGCTGTAGTTTTAGGGAAGTCAATAAATGAACGGTCGTCTAAATAACGATCCACTTGTAACCCTACCATAAGACCACTAGCAGCAGATTCTAAATACCCTTCTACACCTGTCATTTGGCCCGCAAAGAATAAACGGGGTTCTTTTTTTAGTTGGAATGCATGGTTCAACAACTCAGGGGAGTTGATATATGTATTACGGTGCATAACGCCGTAACGTACAAATTCTGCGTTTTCAAGGCCTGGAATCATACCAAATACACGTTTTTGTTCGCCCCATTTTAAATGAGTTTGGAAGCCTACCAAGTTAAACATGGTACCTTCCTTATTTTCTTTACGCAATTGAACAACTGCATAAGATTCCTCATTGGTACGCTTATCCACCAAACCTACAGGTTTTAATGGTCCATAGCGTAATGTATCTTCACCACGGCTAGCCATAATTTCTACAGGCATGCAACCTTCGAAATAGATTTCTTTTTCAAAATCCTTTGGTTGTACTGCTTCTGCCGTTGTAAGCTCATGCCAAAATGCTTTGTATTCATCCTCTGTCATAGGACAGTTAAGATAATCTGCATCGCCCTTATCATAACGAGAAGCGGCAAATACTTTATCATAATTCAAAGATTCTGCTGTAACAATAGGTGCTGCTGCATCGTAAAAGTAAAAGCCTGTTTCACCAGTTAATTCTTTAATCTTATCACCTAATGCTTCAGATGTAAGGGGACCAGAAGCGAAAATAACAGTACCTTCAGCAGGAATCTCGGTTACCTCTTCGTGATGAACTGTAATATTAGGATGGCCTTTTACCTTTTCAGTCACCATTTCACTAAATAGATGACGATCAACAGCTAAGGCACCTCCGGCAGGAACAGCAGTCGCATCGGCACATTCCATAATGATAGAGCCAAGACGACGCATCTCTTCTTTCAAAAGACCTACTGCATTTTCAATATTGCCAGCTCGTAAAGAGTTACTACATACGAGTTCTGCAAATTGATCTGTTTGGTGCGCAGGAGAGCTCTTAACGGGGCGCATTTCATATAAGTCAACATGAATGCCTCGGTTGGCAAGCTGCCATGCTGCCTCAGAACCAGCTAGACCTGCACCAATAACAATAACATTTTTATTATTCAACTGTTGTTTCCTCGTTAGCTTTGCTAGATTTTTTAGAATTCTTAGACTATTTAGTTTCTTTAGATTCTTTTACAGTTTCTTCACTAGCTTCGCTCTTTTTCTTTCTAGTTTTCTTTGGAGGTCGAGTTGGACATGCTTCATTGGAACAGAATTTCTTAGTCGTTCCATTTTTATATGTCTTTTCAACCATAATAGACCCACATGTATCACAGAATTCATGAGTTGGTTTATCCCATAATGTGAAATCACATTGTGGGTAACGGTTACAACCATAGAACAAACGGCCTCGACGAGATTTCCGTTCTACGATTTCCCCTTCTTTACATTTAGGGCAAGTTACACCTGTCCCTACCGTAATAGGTTTAGTATTTTTACATTCTGGGAAGTTAGAACATGCAAGGAACTTACCATAGCGACCAAATTTATATACCATTGGGCTATGACAGAGTTCGCACGTTTCATCACTTTCCATAGATGCAATTTCGATGCGATCCACATCGCTTGCATCTTCTAGCTCTTTAGCGAATACTTCATAGAAATCAGACAATACCTTTAAATATGTATCCTTACCGGATGCAATAGCATCGAGTTCTTCTTCAAGATCGCGAGTAAAACCTGTATTGATGATTTTTTCAAAGTACGCGATCAAGAAATCTACCACGACAAAGCCTAGCTCTGTAGGAACAAATTGTTTATTCGTATTTTCTACATAGTTACGGCTTACAATAGTATCTAGAATTGGAGCGTATGTACTTGGACGACCAATACCGAGCTCTTCCAATGTTTTGATGAGGCTAGCTTCGGAATAACGTGGAGGTGGTTGCGTGAAATGTTGTTCAGGCAAAACCTCTACCGTATGAGCTGCATCATTCTTTTTAAGTGCTGGCAATTGAGGAACATCCTCTTTTTTTGAGTCTTCATAAACAGCACTAAAACCTGGGAAGATTACACGGGAGCCTGTCGCTTTAAATGTGTAATCGTCATGAACAGTCAATTCAATGGTAGTGGATTCATTCTGTTGCGGTGCCATTTGGCTCGCCATAAAACGATTCCAAATCAATGTATATAATTTTAGCTCATCACGACTCAAGAATGGTTCTACCATTTTTGGTGTTAACTCTAATGATGTAGGACGAATCGCTTCATGGGCATCTTGAGCAGAACCTTTCGCACCGTACATATTAGGTTTAGATGGATAATAATCTTCACCATAGTTACGAAGAATATAATCCTTAGCCATTACTTGCATTTCTTTAGAAATACGCGTAGAGTCTGTACGCATATAGGTAATCAAACCTACATGACCATAGGAACCGATTTCTAAACCTTCATACAAATGTTGAGCAATCATCATGGTACGCTTTGCACCAAAGTTCAACTTACGAACACCATCCTGTTGCAACGTAGATGTTGTAAATGGTGGTGCCGCTTTACGGGAGCGCTTGCGTTTTTCCACATTCGTTACTACTGCATCGGCACCGCCTATGGCATCGACAACGGCTTGTGCATCTTTTTCAGTAGTAATATCGATTTTCTCGCCTTTAATATGAGTTAATTCGGCTGTGAAAGCCTCTTTTTTAGGCGTTTCAAAATTGCCTTCAATAGTCCAATATTCTTGTGGTACAAAGGCTTGAATTTCTCGTTCGCGTTCACAGATGAGACGAACAGCAACAGACTGTACACGACCTGCACTAAGGCCCTTACAAACCTTTTTCCATAATAGTGGACTCAATTTATAACCTACGATACGGTCTAACACACGGCGTGCTTGTTGAGCATCTACCATGTTCATATCGATGGTACGTGGAGATTCTAAAGCCTCTGCAACGGCATTTTTAGTAATCTCGTTAAAGGTAATACGGCATGTAGACGTAGGATCTACATTAAGAATGTACGCCAAATGCCATGAAATAGCTTCCCCTTCACGGTCAGGGTCAGTTGCGAGCAATACGGCACTACTTTCATCGGCATAGGAAACGAGTTCATCTATAACCTTTTTACGAGTTACAAGATTGCTATAGCGCGGTGTAAAGCCATGCTCAATATCGATACCCATTTGAGATTTAGGTAAATCGCGTAAGTGGCCCATACTTGCTTTTACCACATAGTTTGGACCTAAGAATTTTTCAATTGTTTTAGATTTAGCAGGAGATTCTACGATAACCAATACTTTACCATCTGGATTATATACGCGAGGTTCACGTTGTTCAGGTGGCACAGAGGTTTGTAATACAGACTTGTCCCGTACAATCCCCATAGGAGTAAGAGCCTCTTTGGCAACCTTACGTTTTATCGTAGTACTCTCTTTTGTAGTACTTTTCTTTTTTGTTTCTTTACTAGTACTAGCTGCTTTTGGCTCGCCAATAACGATAGATCGTTTAATGGACAAGTATATCACTCCTAGTCATATTAATATAGCCTCTCGGCGGTTGATGCTCTATAGCCCCTTCTAGCTCTAACTCTAGTAATAAGGGCTGCAATTGTTGCAATGGAATGTGAGTTACTTTCAAAATATCACTAACAGTAATACATCGATCATGAGGTATTTCACTCAAGATTAAACTCTTATCCAAACTAAAGCTTAACATAGACGGCCCATGACTATCAACACCCTTACATGTATTACTCGATAAATCCCTCTCTTTTACATGACTATGTTCCTCTTTCTTTGACGCTGAAAGTTTCTTTTTTGCCGGTGAAAGTTTCTCTTCTGTGGCGAAAAAATCCCGCAATGTTAAATGATACTGTTCCACTATATCCTCATATCCAGTCAATACATAAGCACCATTTCGCATAAGGAATTTATTACCATCTGCTGTATGATCTAATAAGTTACACGGTACTACAAACACATCTCGCCCTTCACTGACCGCCATATCCGCCGTAATTAAGGATCCACTACTAGACTTAGCCTCTACTACGATTACCCCTCGACTAAGGCCACTAATAATACGGTTGCGTGCAGGGAAATGCTTTGCCGATGGTGGTGTACCTGGAGGATATTCAGATAGGAGTAAGCCATTATTTGCCAGTATCCGGTCAAATAATTTTGAATTTTCTCTAGGATATACAATGTCTAAACCACATCCCATAACAATAATGCCGTACCCCTGACTTGCTAGTAATCCTTCATGACCATGCGAATCAATGCCACGAGCACCGCCACTCACAATTATAGTACTGTATTTACCCAATTCTTTCCCTAACATTCTCGCCACATTCCGACCATATAAAGAACATCGTCGCGCCCCTACAATAGCAATACGGTTCAACCTTTTATCTAATAGAGCTCGATTACCTCTCATAAATAATATAGCTGGTGGATTATAGATTTGGTTCAACATAGATGGAAAATCTTTATCTAGAAAGGTAGTAACATCCATCTCATATTCATCTAATTTTTGAATTATATAATCTAGTTTTTCATCCCTAGCCGATGCTGCAATAGCACGTTTATCTCCTACGGAAATATGATAATAAGATTTCAAATTATCGACCTTCTTAACAGCTTGCCAAGCTTCATAGGGACCTCCAAAATCATCAATAAAACTCCGTACATGTGCTGCGCCCACATTATATAAACTTTGTAGACCTGCAATATAAATGTTATCGTCATATCTTGTCATATCATTACCTATTTACCAGTTCTAAATAACATTGCTTCGGAAATATGATGTGGTTCCACTTGTGGATTTCCCTCAAGATCTGCTATGGTACGACCAACCTTTAATATTCGATCAAAAGCGCGTCCACTTAAATGGAAATGGTCAAATATATTACCTAGTACACTCCAAGCCTTATCGGTAATATAACAAAGCTCACCTATAGCCTTATGCGGTACGGATCCATTAGAGCTAAAGTCTAGGCCTTCATACCGTTTCTGTTGCATGGAGGTCGCCATAACAACTTGTTCTCTCATACTTTCACTAGTCATCGTTGAAGATGAAGTATCTAATAATTGCTCTAATGTGGGCCTTTCAACAGGTATGTGCAAATCGATACGATCCATAATAGGTCCAGATAATCGTTGCTGATAATTTTTAACCATTGTTTCCGTACATACGCACTCTTTATGAGGATCATGATAATATCCACAAGGACATGGATTAGCGGCCAATATACAAATAAAATCAGCAGGATATATGTAATTACCTTGAGAGCGATTGATAGTAATTGTACGTGATTCTAAAGGTTGCCTTAGAGCATCGATAACTTGACGTTGAAATTCCGGTGCCTCATCCATAAATAGAACGCCTCCGTGAGCAAGGGTTACCTCACCAGGTCGACCTTGAATACCGCCGCCTACCATACTCGCTAACGTTGCAGTATGATGTGGATGTCTAAAAGGACGAGTTGTAACCAATCCCGAATCCCCTAATAATCCTATTACGTCTTGTATACGACTCACTTCAATGATTTCATTCCATGTCATTGGCGGTAATATAGTTGGCAATCGCTCAGCCATCATCGTTTTACCACCACCTGGTGGACCTATCATAATACAATGATGATGACCGGCAGCACTGATGAGCATAGCCCGTTTTCCAAGCTCTTGCCCCTGTACATCACTAAAATCAACTGTATATGTTTCATTAGATCCTGTATCTACACAACTATCTTCATTTATATAATCTACAGGTTCATATGACTCTAACAATTCCACTGATTGCTTATAGTTTTGATTTTTCGAACTTGTAGATTTGCTAATAGTCCCTTTATTTCCTTTACCTCTTTTTGATTTAGCTAGTTTCTCTAAAATAGAAATAATATGTAGTAATGAAGACTCCCCATAAATAGTGAGCTTTGGTATGGCTTTTAAATTATGACCATTTTCAACACTTGTAAATATAGTGAAATAATTAGAATCTAAGCCTGCAAGGGACATAGCCAAGGTTCCGAAGGTTGGTAATAGTGATCCATCTAAAGCTAGCTCTCCCATAAATAGACTTTTACTTAATAAAGCTGAAATATTAGCTTTGCGACCCTTTATCTGTCCTGATGCAAACAGAACCCCTAAAGCAATAGCTAAATCGAGTCCTGCACTACTTTTACGAATAGTAGCAGGTGCTAGATTCACTACAATGCGCCTCATGGGAAATTCATAGCCACTATTTTTAATAGCAGCCCGCACACGTTCACGAGCTTCCTTAACCGATTGATTAGGTAGCCCTACAATATCAAAGACAGGCAAGCCTTGAGATATATCAACTTCAACTGTAATAATGCATCCATCTATGCCATGTAAAGTGGCTCCATATAGTTTTGCATACATAAGTAACCTCTCTAAAAGCACTGTGGTAAATAATGAATAGAACTTTGGAAGTCTTCATGTAAGTACACTTCAATTACATCAAAGGATAACTCTTTCCACCTCCGTCTTTTCTGATGCAGATCATATAGAAACAACATAGCAGCTCGTTTTATATGCTTTTGCTTCTTCTTTGTGACCGCCTCTCGAGCCAATCCATGCTGCATTCCACGGCGGGCTTTAATTTCAATAAAATGATAGATTAAATCGCGTTTGGCAATAATATCAATTTCACCTAATCGTGTTCTATAATTTGTATCTACTACTGTAAGGCCTATCTTTTCAATATATTTAATGGCCACCCGCTCGCCCCATTTCCCAAGCTCTTTGGAATCTAGTTCATTAAATGCTTTACCTGTACTAATCGTTTTCATATATACCTCCAATTTAAGTGTAGTAACCACAATAACTTATAGAATATTTATCACTCAATCTACATCTAAACTTTCAACAGGTAACACTTACTTGTAGCGTAAAATATGGAGGTTCTGAAAGTAAATAGAAAAGAGGTTCCTAATAGTCACATCGGTGACCAATAGGAACCTCTTTACGGTTATAAACTATATACAATTTGTATGATAAATTTACGTTAATATAATCACTCAGGTTTTACCCAACGTACGATAGATTTAATAGGCTCAAAGCTCTTGCGATGAAGTGGTGTTACACCTTGCTGTTCAACAGCTTCTTTATGTAACTCCGTATAATAGCCTTTATGAATACCAAATCCATAACCAGGGTATTCCTCATCAAGGCTCTTCATATATCGATCGCGCGTAACCTTTGCAATGATTGATGCAGCAGCAATATTGGCACTTTTACTATCGCCCTTAATAATAGATTCAACGGGAATCGTCAAATCAGGCAATTTCATAGCATCAGCCACTACTGCTTCTGCCGGTACGCTGAGCGTACGAATCGCCTCATACATCGCTTGGCGAGTTGCTTCATAGATATTGAGCTCATCAATCTTTTCTGGGCCGTAAGAAATGCAGCTAACTGCTACAGCTTCGTCCATGATGATATCGTAGAGAGCCTCACGTTTTTCTTCTGTTAGCTTTTTAGAGTCATTAAGACCTGGAATTAAAGTCATAGGCGGCAAGATAACAGCAGCTACCGTCACAGGCCCCGCAATAGGACCACGGCCTACCTCATCGACGCCAGCCACATGATAGATACCTTGATCATAGAACATGCCTTCATAGTCATACATACCCATGAGACGTTGCTGTTCTTTTAACTCTTTTTCTTGACGTTTAATATAAGAAACAGCTAATTTTTGAACGGAACTTCGAGTATCCTCTTGAGCCAATGGCAAAATCTCTAAGGCTTGTTCAGTTTCAAAGAGAGCCTTAATGTCTGCAACCTTTAATTTAGAAAAAACATCCTTATCCATTTTGTGTTTCCTCACCATCTTCAGGATAGTATGGTTCTTCATCCACTTGGTCTAGTGTAATTGTACCAAGTTTAGTATTGCGATAATCTTGCAAGATAATACGGCGAGCTTTATCAAAGTCTACTACGCCACCACTTACGAGACAACCACGACGACGGCCGATACTTTCAAGAATCGTATCTACATCCGTCATTTCTTCTTCTTTTAATTTATATCGCTCCACCAAAATATTAGGTGTATTCGTCAATAAGTGATTAATTAATTGTTTAATGACATGCTCTAAATCATACACATCATCAGAAACGGCCCCCGTCATAGCAAGACGAGCCGCTGCGCGTTGGTCTTCTAGTTTAGGCCATAATACACCTGGTGTATCAAGTAATTCAAGGTTTTTACCGATTTTAACCCATTGTTGACCACGTGTATGACCAGCCTTATTAGCTGTACGCGTTGCTGCAGAGCCAGCTAAAGAGTTAATCAATGTAGATTTACCCACATTAGGAATACCTAAAATAATAGTACGTACAGAACGACTACGAATGCCTTTTGCGACCCAACGATCAATGATAGGCTTACTCAAACGCTCTACAGTAGATATTAACTTCTTATTACCCTTGCCAGACTTAGAATCGATAGCCAATACCGTGATACCTTGCTTAGTAAAGAATTCAGTCCATTCCTTTGTGGCTTTAGGATCTGCTAAATCTACTTTATTTAACAATACGATATGAGGTTTCTGACCAACAAGTTCAGTGATTACAGGATTGGCACTAGAACGAGGAATACGCGCATCGAGTAACTCGATAACTACGTCTACCTTTTTGATATACTCCGTAATCATACGTGTGGCTTTCGCCATATGCCCAGGGAACCAATGTACGATAGGTGAATCTGCCATAGTATTTCCTTTCTACATCTAAATTTTAGCAAAAATAAAAGGCTGCCGACGGCAGCCTTTTATGAACATTAGCGTTTTTCGCGAATACGAGCAGCTTTACCAGTAAGGTTACGTAAGT
>OGCX01000733.1_pt1 | contig 13514 bp, 11 predicted proteins | sample 1570261 | NCBI WGS metagenome assembly OGCX01 (sample SAMEA2582161, study PRJEB24529) | metagenome | biome: Human gut stool | place: China | collected 2011 | reverse complement strand
AGAAGGCAAAGGTTTCACCTAACAAGCTATAAAGAGACATCCCTTTTGATTGGTATTCTTGGTATTTAGCCACTCGTGTATCTTGGTCATTTTTCATATGAGCATAGACATAGACCTTTTCTAAGCGACGGCTCAATTCCAAATAAGCATTGGTTGTATCCAAAAGTGTTTGCGCTGAATCCAACAAATGACCAGCATAGTGGCTTGCTGCTTTAATATCTGCAGCTAAGCTAGCTGCTTCTTCTTCCCAAGCTTGATCTGTCGCAAAAATTGTCGACAAATCCCATTGGTATTTTTCATCAATTTCATTTCGTTGTTTTACCATTTCGATTAATCCTCCAATGGTACTATTTTAGCATAATTCAAAAATCGTTTCCATCGTTGCGTTGTACATTTCTATTGGTTATAAAATAGCGCATTAGTCAAAATATCGTTTTCATCATTTTTCGTTATTTTAAAAAAGTCGTATTCAAAATCGTATTCATTGCCCGCATAATTGAGAGAACGAGCCCGAGGGCTTTTTTATTTTGTCCGTTATAATAGACAATTTGGGAAGTTGCCGTTATAACGAAAAAAAGGCAACAAAAAAAGCCCTCCCGATTTGGGAGGGTTAAATCATATTATAAAGTTTCCGGCCAAGGGTCGTCCGTGGTATAAGTCATGTTAGTAAATCTGATATCTCCGATATCACGATCTGTAGGTACTGGATCATCAAATTGTAAACGTACATGATTATTATCACTACTTCCACCAACATACCAAGTTCCGTAACGCTTTCCTTTGTCATTCATCATAATGCCAATCTTCGAGCCTGTTGGACGAAAACCAAGCGGTAGAGCGCCGATTGGTAGAATTGTGACATTTCGCTCTTTGTCTGAGCTTTGAGGAAAATATCCTTCAGACCCTCTGCGTTTGATTCCAAACCAGCCCCATTTTAGCCCACCAAAAACGATTTCTACGGTTGAGTTAATTCGTCTAAGTTCGATATAAGCGTTATCCAAATTTGATTGGATAGTTTGAGGTCGTACTGAGCCTGTATCACCAGCTAAAATCGACCATGTTCGCCAACCTGTGCCAGCTTTCTTTTTGATCCACTTATAAGCGCCGTTTTTAGCTGTGGTATCGACATAAGTCGTACCAATGTCAGCTTTTAAATCGTATGGAAAGCCCTCACCTTTTAAATCTGTGTCATTTGATTCAACGTTGCGCTTCAACTCCTCAAGATCGTTTTTGGTTGCAAGTTTGCTCGTTTGGTTTTGGAGCGCACTGTAAGTTGGAAACAGACTGTATGCTTTGTTTAATGACAAAAAATTTCTTTGGGCGTTATTAATTCGATAAATATCTGACCCGATCAGTCTGATAGCTTCTTTTAATTTATCCATGCTTTACCTCCTTAGAGGTTGTTTTTGGCGCTGTTGTATACCTGCACAAAGTCAGTATTTTCAAGGTCAGTAAACTTCTGACCAAGCTCTGTCAATTTTTGGACGATCGCGCTATCTGAGCTTCCGCCAGCTTGGATTTTTTCGGCGATTTCTTTCAAAGTGTCCAGATTTTCTGGTACACCTTCGCCCAAAATAGCCGTCTTCACACTTTGAATAGCCGTGTCCAATTGCTGTTGTGTGATTCCGCCTTGGCCGATTTCTGACTTATCGGCTTTGCTGGCAAGTGTGGTATCAATTCTTTTCACATCGGTACCTATTGCCCGGACTAAAGATGTTAAATTTTCTGTGTTTAAAGTCATGTTTTATCCTTTCAAATTTTAGCTAGATTGTATAGTACGGTTAAGTCTGGTAACTCTTCCGTCTGCGGTCCGTTCGGGTGTTCTGCAATATACTTGTCTATTTCAGCTTTAACGTCATTCTTCATGAGCGTCAAGACTTCCTCGCTAGTATATTCTTCTGCGGACTGGATAACATCTACCCGAACGTTTTGGTCACTCGGGAAGACATACCCGCCCGCTACGACCTCGACCAGATAGCTCTCGACCGGGAGGACTTTAGGAATCTTAAACAATACCTTCGATCCTTGGACCGTCGTCGAAAAGGACGCCTTGCCCTTTTTGCTCGTAAAGTGAACTGTAGCTTCTTGCCCGTTTAAATCGATCGGAGTCCATCTCTCGTCGTATAATTCAAACCCAAAAAGGGAGGCCGAGTCGCCTTGTTTGACAACTCGACCACCCTCAAACTGCTTTAAGTTGGTACAGTTTGAGCGATTCATTCAATCACCCCTCTTTATTCATAATAATTTACTAGATCGTCCTTGTCCCAGCAAGATAGCCAGATAGGGCCAAACTGCCCAAACTCAAACAAGCGCCAGTAATATCCGCCATAATATCCACCTTTGCCAGTGTCTGTGATATTGACTTCATCGAGCTCAAAGCTAAAGTACATTCCAGCTTTGAAGTCTTGGTCAGCGCCGTCTGGCAAGTTGTTGCCGTCCTTATCAACCCAGTTTACCATTGATACCGGAATACCGTTCTCTGTCCAATCGAAGCCAACGGGCGCGAGATAGTCACATTTGATTTGCCAGATACCATTGACGTATTTGACCTCGTTTGCTTGGTAATAGGCCTTGTCTTTTGGTTGTACGGCTGTATTCGCTTGGTTGTTGGTCTGTGGTGCTGTTTCAGCATATCGCCAAACTTCGATGTATGCCGGCTTATTCCAGCCATAATAATCATTCCAAGGATAAGTATTGATCGCTTGTCCGACTGCGCCTTGAGTTGAGTAATCGCAAGAGATGAAGTATGTATCATCGATCATCACTCCGACATGTCCACCAGCGCCACCAGACGTTGACATATCAGCGCCCCACGACATAAGAATAATATCGGCCGGTTGAGCGTCCCACGGTTGGTTACGGCTTATACGGTAGAAGCCGTTGTTTGCGAGTTGCTGACCGAGGGTCACCGTGGACGGCAAGCCCACGATTCCGATTCCGGCTTCTTTTAACACTTGCGACATGATCCCTGAACAGTCACCCGTGCCGTCTGCCCCGTTACGAGAACCTAACATTGAATAGGTAATCAGCCCGCGACGACTAATAAAGCCATTTACAATAGATTGTTGTACACTCATTGCTTATCTCCTATTTCTTCCATTCTTCGTTAGCGCGTTTAACTGCTGATTCAATAAAGGTATTAAGTTCTTGATTCGTCAAGTGGATATTTTGAGACTCAAGGCCTTCAATCAAGCTCGCTTTAGCATGCTCTAGCTTATCTGCTCCGTGGATATCCAACTTGTCCGCAACTTGCTCTGTAGCGTTGACCGCGTTTTTTGCCAAGATCTCAACGATCTCGATTGCTTTCTTGCCTCCACGCATTAATAAATATTTCTTGACCGCTTGAACAACGATCCCAGTTAATACAACTAAAATGCTCATAGCTGACGAAGTGATAATGCTTGTAATTTGATCCATGTTATTTCTCCTCTTTAATTTCTAAATTTAAAAAGCGCTCAAAGAGCACTCTTATAGCACCGTTACCGCCCAATTCGACGTAACTCTCGTATAATTTGGATAGCTCCTCAATCTCATGTTGGTTAGTATACCCACGATTGATAGCCTTCTTTAAGTTCTCTTGCAATCGAAAACGTTGCAAGCGTTGAAGCCCTTTTCCGATAATCGTTAAATTCCGATTGTTATCTTTCCCGATTTCTTCCACGCTTCCTACTGACTGCTCGAGGGTATCGATTTTATTCGATAATCCCTCAAGACGTTTGTCAGCCTCTTTGGTGCTTTTTGTGCTCTTATAGGAAAAATAACTCGGTATAATGACGACGAGAACGGGAGTCAACTTGTCAACTAGTGCTAATAGGTCCAATTTCATCACCCCCTTTTAACGAGAGGTGATTCTACTGAACCGGTTGGGTTTCAAGATCTCCCGCTGGTTTTGGCTCTTCTTGCTTTGGCTCGGTCCATTTCCAAATTCCGAGCTTGCCGTTTTGGTACAATGTTTCCAATTGTTCAAGTGTTTCGCCTTGATAAGTAAATGGTTCAGTTACTTGAATCATGACGCGCTTACCTTCATTAAATTTCTCGGTATGGTTTGGATCCTCAATAGCAAAGATCGCTTGTGTTGGATAAGTCACGCCAACTTTACCAAGATCGACCAACTCAAGGCCTCGTTTAAAGACTGTAGGATCTAGCGGGTGGTCAACGTCAGTAACGCGAGCGAGTACGCTCCATTCTGCGACGTCTTTCACTTTTTGGATCTCTTCGTCTTTCTTCGCGAGTTTTACTTCATATTCTTGCGCTTGGACGTGCAAGTCTTCTTGCAACTTCTTAACACCATCAGCCGGGTTTAACTCAGTCGCAACTTGTCCAAGTACAGCTTGGATCAACGCGTCGTCTGATTCGTTGGTACGGTCACCGATCAAAACACGCTCAAATGCTGTGTAAGGGTTTGCTGAACGAATTGAAACGAAAGTGCGTCCTTCTTCTTGCAAGTATTTGTTGATGATTTTAAATTCCATAAATTATTTACCTTCTTCTAATTTCTGTTCTGCCTCGTCAAAGAGGTCTTTGAGTGCTTGGTCACTGTCTAAAACGCTGTTAACGCGTGTTAGTTGTTGTTGCGCTTGTTCGAGTTGCGCTTGAGCTTCTTCGAAATATGCTTTGTAATTTGCGTTTTCGATAGCTTCGTTAGCAAATTTAATAGCGAGATTGTTGATGATTTTATCTGTTGTGTTCATGGTATCCTTTCTATTTTGGGCCGATTGTTGTCCAATTATACTCAACGCGGTTGACGGTGACGTCGTGAAGTTGTCTTATGTTTCTATAGATATCATTTAATATCTGCTTTAGATAATATCCACCATACCCCAAAAGATGGATATCATTCAATCCGTAAAGTTCCTTCGTCTCAGTATTTAGTGTTACACCTTTAGCAATCGAGCTAGACGAGAAGTCCATTGACTTCCCATAAAATGTAATAGCCGTTTGTACATTGCTACCCGATCTTCCGTTCCAAATCTGGATACCAGCAGAAGTATGTTCGATACCAGTCGTACCGTTTCTGTTACTCATTAATTGAGTGTATGCACAAGGTACACCGTTGATCGACCCTTGTCCGAAAACAAGAAATTGCATAGGCTTACCGTCAAATCTATTTCTTATTCCTACAGCTTCCGTGTTCATATCAATCCATCCGGTTTGCAAGTCAAAGTCAGTAACACCATTCAAAGACGATAACTTACCACCTTTGATAATATTGGCGGTCAGCCCGTCTGTTACAATATTTTTTGCCGAAACGTTGATAAGACGTGCTTGACTTGCGTCAATCTCGTCGATGTGAGCCGTTCCGATTTGAGCCTTGCCAATCATGGACTTTTTTATAACCCCATCTTTGACATAGGTTTTTTCACCAATCGCGATAAGAGCTTCATTTAACTTGATCGAACCATCTTTATTTAGGTTTAGCTGTCCTAAGATATCACCCGCGCTATTGAGAGCTCTGATAGCAAACGAATCATTCAGTTGTTTGACTTGGGTACGCGTGATGATTTCTTGTGGAGAAGTGTCGTTTCTAAAGTTTTTAGGAGGCGTATCACCACGAATCAACGATACCTTTCCAACCGCAACTGTACCGTTTCTCATAAGCCAAATTTCAAATGGGAATTCCCTAGCTTGGTTTGAGGATCGCTTGACGGTCATTGTGCCTGTAACGACCTGCACCCCCGTCTTTTCGATATAAATTCTGTCTGACGTGATACATCCGTCAGCGCCCCAAAGTTCCAGACCCATTGGTCCGTCTGGCAACACGTCTACCCATAATTTCATTCGGTAACTCAACTTCTCACCTTCAGTAAAAGTTGAGGTCATGAGCGGTAGTGCGAATCCATGATAGACCGATACTTGCTTGCCAACGGTTGTTATACGCAATAATTTAGTACTAGCTCCTACCTCTAAAATATTAGCGTCTGAGCCTTTCTTCTGCCATTTGCTAAAATTCGTAGGGTCGTAAACTAAGTTAAAATCTTCTTTAGCGTACTTGCCAACTTCCGTCTGAAAGATCTCGCTAGACATGACAAGCCGTGAAAGTTTATCGGGTGCGTCCGTTTCAGACGTGCCGATGATACGCTCGTATAGTAGAGACGTTTCTTTGACCTTTTGAAAGTCAATGTTATTCACTTTATCAGCAATCTGACTAGATAGCGTGGTTAATCGACCGTCAATGCCCTGCTTAAATTCAGCTAGTTTAGCTTCGCTATCTCTGGTGAGGGCTTCAAAACGCTGTTTTGTACCCTCAGCGTTTTCTGTAAAAGTGCTTTTGGCAACATAATCTCTCGATAAAGTCTCGCGAATAGTGGTTGATAAGCTAGCTGTTTCTTCGCGAGCGTATCGCTTCAATTCTTCTTGACGTTGGCCGTCCTTATCAATAAATGATGTTATCTCTCCGATTTTCGTTTTAATGCCTGCCGTCGTTTGATCGACTTCAAGCATTTTAGAGCCATATTCATTTTTAAAATTCGCAACGTCTTGACTTAATCGTGTTTGAGCCTGCTCTGCCGTAGCCTTGAACTTGTTTAAATTCGTGACGTTCTCGTCTGCGATTTTTTTTGCTTCTTTGGCTAAATCAGCACTTGTTCCAGCTTTTTTTAAGGATTCGTCAGCTTTTGCGTTTGCTTGCGCGATTGCTTGGTTTGCTGAAGTTTGGGCGTCGTTGACTATTTTTTCAATTTTTGACGTGTCAACTTTGAGAATTTTCGGAAGCCATTCCGTACCTGACCAATAGTAGAGCTCTGTTTCCTCGCCCACGGTCAAGTACAAGAGATCGCCTTCGTGAAGTGTCCCTCGGGGCTCGTCTTTTGGCTTCGTTGTGCCGTAATAGTTGGTATTCTTACCATTTGCGGAAACAAGCGCCCGTGTAGCTGTCGCAAGAGCTCCTTCAGCATACTCTTTAGACTCGGAAACGCTTCGCATGATCGAGCCTTCTGACGTGATCGCTTTCTGAACGGTCCCAATATCGTTACAAGTCACCTTGTGAGACAATAGCCGGCCTGTTACATCGTAAGAGCTCTCATAGGACACGATACGGATCTTTTCGCGGAATCCGATCGTCTCGTTAATAGCCATGATATAGTCACCAGCGCGGGGACGTGTGTACTTATATCCGGCTTGCGTGAGATCTTCCATGTCAAGCTGGACTGAAATCGAATAGGATTCGTCGACTTCTTTCTTTAGCCGTTCTAAAAGCTTACCAGTATCTTTATACCGTTCGTCAGTTACGGGCTCGCCCTCAATTCGGCCATAGATCCGAGCGAGTGGGCTCTCGTATTCTGAGGTATATCGGCCTGCGTTGTGATTGTTTTCATCTTTCCACGCCCCAAGACCTTTTTTGTAAGTGATAAAGCCACCGATATTTTTTTCGATCGTGAGCTCGTTCATATTGAAATTTTTCCGGACGACTGTCGAAAGATCAGTCCCGACTTTTTTCAAAATTCGAACGACCTTACCAGTAACCGAAAATTCAAGGCCTGCTGCTTTGATAATGTCTTTAAACATTTTCAAGCGGCTCGCGTTACCGAAATTCTCTTTTCGAATCGATCCCGCTTGTGCCTCGATCACGTAACGATACCCGCTATTTTTGAAAATCGCTTCGATATAAACTTCAAAGCGATTTGAACCGTTAAACTCTTGATAACAATTTGAGTGCTCGAAATCGTAAAAGAACTGGTGGACCGCGTCAAAAGATAATGAAATATTTTTTCCTTCGTCTTTTGGCTTCGCGTAAATGATCTTATAGAGCTCGCCGTCGAAGGTAAAGCTCCACCCACGATCTAATTTTGATAGAACCTGCTTATTAGATACAATCGTTCCGGAGATCGACCGTTCGCCATTTACAGCGTTTTTTGTTGTTAATTCGACTTGGGCTCCGTATCCGTTGCCCTTTTCGTCGTAAAAAGTAATCAATGATCCACCTCCTCTCTAGCGATACAGCTCTTTAAACCCGAGGATCTTGACGGTCCCCTTGAAATTTGTAAACCAATTTACTGACCGGTTAGGCTTTGGCCTAATAACGAAATATTCATAATTTGTCCGGTTGTTGACGTTTAGATCTTGCGTGGCCGGTCCTTGATAGATCGCCGTTTCGACTCCTTTCAAAAGGAGCTTCTGGCCCGATCTTAAAGGCGTTTCTGTGTGCCGATAAGTAAACCGACGGCCGTCGATCTCAAGGAAAAAATCAGTATTATCAGCGTTTGCGGTCAATTCTACGACAAACGGAACTTCTAGCTGACTGAGTGGGGCCGTGCCGTTATATGGGAAGCTGTTCGCTGAAAGTGCGAGATCCCTTGGAACTGTCTCGCCATACGGAAGCTCCGCTGTCACGAATGAAAACGAAACATTATACTTAATCCCGGCTTCGGAATTGCCGATAAAGTCAAACTCGATTTGACCTTCGCCCACGACGTTATAACGATATTTCCAGTTAGCGTGTGGCAACTGGGCGATATTGAGATCGCCCGTCGTTTGACCCGGCGTCTGGAAGTCGTAAATATTATTTACGTTTTGGTACAATTTCGTGATATAAAAGCTATCGTCACCCAAGACCCAGCGAGACAATTCATCTTTCAAATTCAAAAAATGCTCCATTGATCCCGCTGAAAGTCTAGCCGTGACTGAGATTTTTTTCTCGGTATAAGTCAAGCCGTCGAAAATGTAACCATTGCGCCCCTTGACGGTACGTCTTGATAATTCCACGGCCGGGGAAGAATCGTCGACCGTGATATTGTAAAGGCCAAAGCCAGATAATTTCTGACTTTGGCCGTCTTTTTCAATTAATAAGTCCATCGTTCCCCCTTACGCGAAATATTCATCTAACGCCTTTTTTCGGGCGTCTTTTTCTTTTACTGTGGTATAGATCTTATCACCGACGATCTCGTTGTGTACCTCGAATTTTTGATCTGCGAGTTGTGAGTTTTTCACTTCGTCGCTCAAGTCTTCGAGTGAAGAACGAACGCCCGAGCTTGTCACGCTCGCGCTTGTGGTCAATACACTATTAGTCTGATAATCTTGATCTGTGATCGCTTGAGCATACTGACGAGCCATATCGTTGATATCTGACACCCAGTCAGCCATTCCGAGGTACATTCCTTCGCCCGTAAATCCACCGATTTTCTTCATAACCCGAGATGGGGAGTGGATATCGAGTGCCGATCTCATGATGTTAGCAATATTTGAAGCGATAATGTGAGCAAGAGCATAAAGCGAACCGGCCATCGAAGCAAGACCATTATATAGACCAATGCCCGCGTTAAAACCGACCATCTGAAGCATTGCTGGAAGCAAGCCAAACGAAGCCGAAATCTGAGCACAAGCCGAACTAGCAAGCGAAACGGCTTGCGTCATGCTTGATTGCATGGTGCTAGTAAATGCTTGCATACCACTTTTAGCACTATTCGTCACGTTTTGGAACGTTGACTTAAACGCGCTCTCTAGTTGCTTACCAGCCGAAGAGCTCACTTGTGAGATCTTGTTTAGGCCAGATTGAACTGCTTGAGCTGTCGCGTTCATCGCGTTTGTGACAGTCTTTTGCATATTTTGATAATTCGTCGTAATAGATTGCGACATTTTAGAGCTTGATTGCTCGGCCTGTTGGGCCATCTTATCAAAATCTGTCTGAGCACTAATCGCCATCGCATTTGTAGCGCTCGTTGCTCCCGACTGCATTTGTTGAAAGTTGCTTACAACGTTCGCGCTTGCTTGTTGCGCGTTCGTGGTTGCAGCCGTATTGACTCCCGTCGTACTCGCGTTCGCATTGTTCATCAACTGATTCAACTCGTTACTTGCGTTCGCATTTAACTGGCCAATGTTGCTCGTTACGCCTGTATTCATCTGCCCAGTTTGAGCGAGTGCGTTTGCGTTCATCTGGTTAAATGACGCGTCCGCATTTGCAGCAAGCTGTTGCATATTCATTGTCCCGTCAGTGTTTAACTGACCGAAATTCGTTGAGGCGGTTTGTTGCAACTGAGTTGTGCTGTCCATCGCGTTTGTGGCCATTTGGGACATGTTAGTCGTGACGCCAAGGCTCATATTCGACGTTGACGCGATCGCGTTTGTGCTCATTTGACTATAAGAAGTCGAAACGTTAGTCGAAGCCGTTGAAGCGTCGGTACTCAACTGTGTCGTCGTTTCCGAGCTCTTCGTTTTGATATGCTCCGCGGTATTATTGATCGATTCTTCGGTTTTCTTACCGCCTTCGTCTGACTTTCCAGTGATCCAGTCCCAGATACCACCGAAGAAATTTCCGATTGCGTCCGCGACGGCTTTCAAGGCCTCTGGTACGAAATTAAGTAAGGCTTTGCCGAACCCTTTAATGATCTCCCAAGCCGCTTTAACGATGTTTGGTAAGCCCTTAATGATCGCAAGTGCGAGCTGTACGACTAACTGAGCCCCTGCCATGATTAGTTGTGGCAAGGCTTGAGCAAGTCCACGGATCATCTGCCCGATAATCTGAACCGCGCTTTGTGCGATCTGTGGTAATGAGCTGATGATCCCTTGAACGAGACTTACAATTAACTGAATACCACCTTGCAAGATCGTTGGTAAGTTTGACAAGATCGTTTGCAAAAAGCCGATAATGACTTGTGTCCCCATCTGAATGATCGCTGGTAAGGATTGAACGATACCATTTACGATATTCATCAAGATTTGAATACCTTGTTGTAATATTTGTGGGAAGTGTGATTGTAAATTCGTTACGAAGTTAGTCACAATCTGTTGTGCTGTCGAGATATTCTGCGGTAAGTTTTGCAAGATCCCTTGTGTAATGCTAAGAAGCAACTGCATACCGATAGAGAGCAACTGTGGCAATGCTGACAGTAAGCTATCGACCAAGGTCCCAATAATAGTTATCGCGGACGAGATCAAAGAACTTGCATTTTGGCCCACACCTTGAACGAGGCTTGCGATCAACTGAATCCCAGCGTCAACGATCACCGGGAACATTGTCGCGAATCCTTGCGCGAGTTTGGCCACAAGATTAGCACCCGAAGCGATCAAACTTGGTAATTGACTAGTAATGCTATTTACAAGGTTTTGAATAATTAACGGCCCTTTAGTCGTTACTGTGGTAATTAACTGATCGATCTGTTTCCCAAATTGTTGGTTAATCAGACCAAGACCAGCGAGGACAAGACCAAGAATAGCGGCTGGACCGATAGCTGCCAAAACAATACTCATTACCGAAGTAATGCCATTTGTCATCATAGACATAGCAGAAAGACCTTGACCGGCCATTTTTCGAAAACCTGTCGCTGTTGCTTCGCCGGCTTTGTTGAATTTCAATAATTTATTTGCGCTTGCCTCAAAAGCATTACCTAACGTAGAACCTGTAGTTAAAGCTTTTGTGCCTAGATTTCCTAATAGGCCTGTCATTTTGGCCAACCCTTTAGTTGCAGGACCGAAGGCAAACACGCCTACAAGGGCCGTCACGGCCGGTTTAAGGGCTTGCATAGTTCCTTTAAACTTGTTCGCTTGTTCGTCGGTCATTTTCGTACCGTTCAAAAGCTGATTAAGGGCTGGATTCAAAGAGTTTAAAGCGTCAAGGAATTTTTGGAAACCTTGTGAATTATTTATTCTATCAATTAATTTATCAACCCATTGCACGAAAGTAGTTAAAACGGGCAAAACAGCCGTTCCGAGTGTTTTTTGAAAAGTCTCAAAAGACCCTCGAAGAATCTCAACCGCTCCTTTTAAGTTATTCATCTTTTCGGCTGCGACTTCTGCGACTGTCACTTTATCGATAGCGGCTTGCATATTGTTTGCGCCATCTGCTCCCTCATTCATCGCGATAGTAGCAGCACGTACTGCGTCGGTACCGAACATAGTCTTCAAGGCCATTTGTTTTTCAGCGTCAGTCAATCCGCTCAAGTGTTCTTTCAAGACTTGCGAAATTTCAGCGAATGACTTGATTTTACCTTCAGCCGTAAAGAACTGGTTCGAGCCATCGGCTGTAATGATACCGAGTTCTTTCATCATGTTCGTTTGTGCCTTAGTCTGCGGTTGCAGATTCATAAGCATAGTTTTTAATGATGTTCCGGCGTCTGATCCCTTGAGTCCGTTTTGAGCGAATACTGCGAGGGCGTTTGTAGTATCGCGGAATGATAAGCCAAGCCCAGACGCTACCGGAGCGACCATGGAAAGACCATATTTCAGCTCGTGGACGTCTGTCGCTGACGCGTTAGCAGCTCCTGCGAGTTGGTTTGCCGCTTGTGTGGCCGTCATACCGTCCCGACGGAAGGCGTTTAAGGCTGTCGACGTGATTTCAGCAGCCTCTTTCAAGTCCAATTCCCCAGCCGTGGCCAAGTTAAGGGACGCGGTAAGACCACCGTTTAGAATATCTTCTGTCGATACCCCGGCTTTTGCAAGCTCACCGATTGCGTCGGCTGCTTCACTAGCGCTGAAAGCTGTATCAGCCCCGGCTTTTGTCGCGGCTTTATCAAATTGAGCCATTGTTTCTGCACTCGCACCAGTAACGGCCTTGATGTTGCTCATTTTGGCTTCAAATTCCGCTGCCGTTGCAATCGTGCCCTTTATAAATCGTTTACCAAGATCAAAAAGTTTATAAGCAGCAGCCACGCCTAAAACCTGTTTTAGCAAGTTCGTTGACGCACTCGTCGCTCTGTCTGTATGGCTCACGATACTTGTTAGCGCTCCGACTGCCTTCTGTCCGGCCGTCTGGAACGCGTTCCCGAGCTTCCCGCTTACGTTGCTAGCTAGGCTACTTACGGACGAAAGCACCCGTCCACCGAAGGAATTTCGCACCCGATCCGCGAAACTGTTAGCCTTGCTCGTTAAGTTAGTAAACATACTAGACCACGAAGAGTTGATCGGGTTCAGCACCTTTTGGCCAAGAGCACTCGTAATATTCCCAGCCACGGACTGAATACGAGCTTCGAGCCGGGCCATAGAGTCACCAATAGCCCCAAAAGATGTCTTATATGATCCGGACATATTGTTTGCCGAATTAGTAAAGACTGAGCCTAGACTATGGACTTTGGAGCTGATCCGTTGTGCCATTGAATCGATACTGTTCGCCATTTCAGCGAACGCGCTCTTTGGCGATTTAATCGCGCTTGAAATATCAAAATCAAATGCTTTTTTGATCTTCGAGTTAATGCTGGACCCGAGAGAAGCAACGTCGTTTTTCATCGTTCCGAAAACTGATTTAATATCAGCCGAAACGCGAGTAAATGCTTTTCGTATGGGGTCCGGTAATTTTGCGCCAATGTTAGAAGAGATACGCTGTAGCTCTCCGAGGGCGATTTTAAATCCACCGGTCAAGCCTTGGCCGATCTTGGATCCGATATTCTGGTTACTGTTTGCGAGCCGGTTCATCAATTCACCGACTTCACGAATCATCTGATTAGCGCTTTTTGACGCCTCTTGCGCCGCGTTTTGAAATGCTTTACGCGTCGAACTTACGACGTCGCTCATTGCTTTTTCATACCCGGTTAAATCCGCGCCGATAATCGCTTCAATCGATCCATCAAAAGCCATCGCCCCACCTCCTA
>OGCX01000730.1_pt1 | contig 13526 bp, 10 predicted proteins | sample 1570261 | NCBI WGS metagenome assembly OGCX01 (sample SAMEA2582161, study PRJEB24529) | metagenome | biome: Human gut stool | place: China | collected 2011 | reverse complement strand
TGATATCAATAAATTCTTCTTTTAATTGAGCAAACATCTCTACTCTATCATCTACTATAAATTGGTCTGCTATTGCTTTGGCTCCAATTCCTCCAGCAAATCCTCCGACTAAGGCTCCAAAAAGTGCACCTGCTGGCCCACCTAACATTCCACCTATAGCTCCTGCACCGGCTCCAGCAGCCATTCCTCCACCAGCAACTGCTACATTCTTTAACAATTGCTCTGAAGAGATTCTTCCAACAAGCGCTTCAAAAAGGTCTGGTGTAATCATTACTGCAAATGTAATAATTGGGAGGGCACGTTTTGCAAGCACTTCTGCTCCAATCTTTTTCCCAATAACTTTTTCTAATTCTTTCGTACACAACTTTGCAAATTGATCTGTAAATGCGTAGACGCTAGTTCCCATTACTAGGACTTTTAGACCTGCTTTCGTAGCTAACTTTATAGCTTCTTCAGTTGACGCACCTGACCATTTGGCCTGGGCAAAAATAATAATGAAACTAATACTAGCTCCAGGGAGGGATTGTATAGTTCCATCAATTACAGCAAATTTTATTGAAGTAAAATTCCCTCCTTTCGCAATTAGTTTTGCTTCTTCGTATGTAACATAACCTTTTTTAATAATCTTATTTGCATCAGCAGGATTAGTAAAGCCCTCAACTTTTCCTTCTCTAATTTTATCACCCATTATACGTAATGCTTCATCGTACTGGTCTTTAGGAACCTCTAATTGCATCCCTTTATAGCGATACATCCCATCATTTTTTAAATCAAATGCAGCCCGTACTGAATCTTTCGCATTTTGACAATACTTGACTTGAATATCTTGATTTCCTACAGCTCTATCTGCACCATTTAGGGCGTTATCTTGTCCAATAATATCTACTTTTCGGAAAGGATGTTTAATCCTGTCAATTAGATTATTTGCATATTCAGCAGCAAATCCATGTCCATTTTGATTTCCTACAATAGAATTAGTTTGAATATGGTGAATTCTATTTTCAGCAGTTAATACAAAAGAAGAAAGAAACGCAATTTGAGTCGAATTTATGAAATTATTGCTACTTAAATTATTTTTCCCAATTTTTAATAACTGAGCATTTAGATTATCGACTTTTATATCATTAGTATAACCAGATGAAATAATTGCCTCGATATCTTGTATTGCGTTTTTAAAATTTCCAGTAATGTTTAATTGTTTTACAATACCATACGGATAATAAAATTTTATTTCATTTTTAGAATTAATTGTTACTTTCCATAAACTTGAAAAAGGGAAAAATTGAACGTTTACTCTATCTCCTCCATTCATTTGAACTTTTTCAAAGATACCGTACTGTGTAAGTAACAAACCATATTCTTTGAAGTCCTCTTCTATAGAACTTCTTACTGGAGAATATCCAAAAAATTCAAAATCAGTATCTTTAAATTGATTATAAAAATCATCTTCTGACTCAATAAACCATCTTGCCCTACCATATGGAATATCTTCTCCAGATAAATTAAAACCTTTCTTTGAGATATTTCTCAAATAGTGTCTAATTTTATCTTCATCATGATTATGAGTATCTTTTATTTTCTTCTTCCAGAAAAAATACTCTATAAAACTCATGATACTTTCTTTATTATCCTCAAAAAAATCTAAGAAAATATACGATATAAAAACAACAACGATTATTACAGGAGTTAGAGATTTAATTATATCGTTCATTTATCAAAAAACCTTTCATAAATTCAATAATCTTTTCCATTTTATGTATCTGTCTATTCATATCTTAATACACTAACGATTTATTATAGCTCGTCATCACGTTCTTTTAAAAATAAAAATACGCACCAAAAATTTCAGCTAATTTTTCAATTGTTTCATCTTAAAATATCTTTTCTTTTCTTTCGACTTACAAGTTATATTGTAATATGAAGACAAAACATACAAAATAGGTAACACTAATTAGATTATGAATACGCAAAAACACCCCAGAAAGCTCTGCAAAGCATTTTGAGTCTTACTTCAAATAACAATATAATTATATCAAAATGGTAATATAACGTCCATAAAAATCAAAATATGGCTAGATTGACGCGATTATGACATCACCACAAATTGAAGTACGATTATTGCTTTCGACTGCTTTTCAACTAGCGTGATAACGGCACTTTTATGATTCTTTCCGACAATAGTATCCTCTTCAAGGTGACCAAATTCCGTTTCAAAGTTTGGATACATGTCAGCGCGTTTTCTCAAATTTCTGCGAAAATATCGTGTTCCTCGGCATTCATTCTTCCCATTTTGATTTCGTTTGCCTTTTCAAAGCATGAAAATCCCCTGGTCAGCTAAGCGGTAGAGAATACGCATGGAATAAGGGATTTTATAAGGATGAGTTCCTTATATCACATCGAGGATTCAATCTGATGCTAGATAGGATTAGGTAAACTCTAGTACCGGCCTGGTAAGTTAGATGTTTTACTGACCACAATGCGTCTTGTTAAATTTGTAGCATTGATAATAGCCATAAGCCGAATGACTGGTCATCAGAAAAGAGAAAACATTATAAATGGTTTATCGCGTTCTTCCAAGTGACTTTGCAATATCAAAAACCTTCTTACCTTCTTGGTAATAGGCTTTTATCATTATGAGTTCATTTGTGGCAAGATGAGTGTAGGTTATTTATGTTCGTTCCTTTCAGACAAATGTTGTAGTTTATCTGAGACTAACATAGATGGCTTTTTCTGTCTGGCTTAATTTTACAAATTTGGTTTTTTAATATTACTAAATTCTAACCCCTTGTTTATATAAACACAAAATAAATTATTAAACTTTTGTTATAGCTGTTTCTACTATTGTTCCATCATCAATTATCAACAATTCTACAAAAGAGATCGCTAAATAATTCATATCTAAATTATATCTTTTTTCAATTTTATTAGTATAATCTATATCCTCCTTAAAAATAATATTTTTTTCTTTATCATATATATAAACACTAATTATAGCGCTATTAGAATATCCATTTAATAAGCAATTAATGGTTAATGTCGATTTATTTAAATTTTGACTATTTCCTAATACAGCATTAAAATCATATACATGTAGTTTAGGAGTACTATAAATAATACTCTCCGAAATTTTGTCTAAGATTGAATCTAATGTTGAATCTAGCATCACATTATTGTTTTGTTTTTCTTCTTCAATAGAGCATACCTTAATTATAAGTTCATTTTCCTCCAAACGTAGTAAATTTGTAATTTCAAACTCTATAGACTGTTCAAGTCCCTTTGAAAATCCAACAAAACACCCATTCATCCAAATATACACGGGCAGATTTAAGCTTTGCATTTTCAAGATAATATTTTTTGTAATTAATTTATCTTTACCTTTAAAATGATTAAACAAAGTTACTAATGTAGATTCATCATCACCATTTTTCTCATTGAAATCTGATTTCATGTAAGTCCAATTACTGTTTAAGTACATCTTATCTATTTGAAAATAGTCTAGTTGATTTATACCTACATATTTATCAAAATAATAATGCTCAGAATGTTCAGGCAACTGATTGACTCCTGTTATGGCAGAATTTTTCAACCAGCTATAGTCTACTTTAATATTTTTCATCTCTAATACCTCTTAGTAAAACAAATTTATTTTCACATTCCTCCATCTAACTTAATGCTATATATTAGAAAAAACAGAGTCTGCTTTACCAGACTCTGCATATGTTATTTCGTTGCTGGTTGTTGCTGTGTAATACAGTGAATATTACCACCACCATATGCAATCTCTGTAGTTTCAACTCCAACAACTTTACGATCAGGGAACATCGCTTGCACTTGTTCAACCGCTAATGCATCATTCTCATCACCATATTGAGGGAGAATAATTCCTCCATTCACTATTAAGAAATTCAAATATGATGCAATTGCAACTTCTCCTTCCTCTCTTGGAATAGCCCCTTCTGAAAAATCAATCGTATCTGCATCTTTTAGATAGCACGGCTTCTTAGTAACGCACATTTTATGTACTTTTAATTTTCTGCCTTTTGCATCTGTTTGTTCACTTAGGAATTCAAACGCAGCTTTTGCTTCCTTGTAGAAAGGATGGTTTTCATCTTCTGTGTAAATACATGCAACTTCTCCAGGTTTTACAAAACATGCTACATCATCAATATGACCATTCGTTTCATATGGGTCAATGCCATCTTTCACCCAAATTACTTTTTCACAATTCAAATAATCTTTTAATTTTTGCTCAATTTCTTCTTTTGACAATTGTGGGTTTCGACTTGGATGAAGAAGACACATTTCAGTAACCATCACTGTACCTTCACCATCAACGTGAATTGATCCCCCTTCTAAAACAAAATCATCTGTTTTATAAGAATCAGTATTTGTTAATTCACAAACTTTTCTTGCAACAAGCGCATCTTGATCCCAAGGGAAATAGAGTCCATCTACTAAACCACCCCATGCATTGAATTCCCAATCTACTGCACGACGTTCACCCTTATCATTTATAAGAAATGTAGGACCACAGTCGCGAATCCACGAATCATCATTTGTCATCTCGATTACTCTTATATTTTCACAATTAAGAGCAGATACACGAGCTATAGCATTTTCAAATTGAAGAGGTGGTACACAAAGTGAAACTGGCTCAAATTCACTAATAGCTTTAGCAACATCTAAAAATGCTTTTTGAGCAGGTTTAGCTCCTAAACGCCAATTATCATTTCGCCATGGCCATAACATCCAAATTTGTTCTTGTTCTTCGAATTCTCCTGGCATTCGAAATCCATCTACTTTAGGGGTTGTCCCCGCAATACGCTTAGACATCTCAAGTCCTCCTTTTATTGTATTGGTATTTAGTTACTATCATTTTTTGATTTTTTTCACATGAATAATAACTTCACCTAAGATAAGACAAATTAATGAACCGATAGTTACAGGTAATTTATCAGCTAATGTTACTTCATCAAAAGATAATGGGAATGCTGTAAATAAAAGCGAGATCAAAATCATAATAATTGGAATCACAACCATAATTTTTAAAATAAGATCAGTTCCTCCTACTTTAAAAGGTCGAGGGGTTTCTGGATCAATTTTTCTTAACTTATAAAATGCTGGAAAAACTGGTATATAAGAAAGTAGGAACATAACAAGGTTCAATGAGAAGAACGCCCAAAACAGATCCTGATTTGGCAATATTGGTGCAATGACTACTACAAATGTTGCAACAAAACCATTTGCTAAAGCCGATCCAATTGGCATGTTATTCTTTTTACTACGTTTTGCAAAAAACTTTGGCATATCTCCATTTTCAGCAGCATAACATGCCGTGTTATTCACTCCTAATGACCATGAAATCATATTTCCAAAAAGAGTTAGTAAGAATAGAAATGCCATTAAAATTATAAACCATCCATTTTCTGATCCGGTCAAAAGTTTAAAGCTATCCATCATACCACTACTAGTAGAAATTTTATCAACAGGAATCGCTACACCAATACCAAATGCAGAAAATATATAAATAGCCGCAATAACTAAACCTGCAACAATTATAGATTGTGGTATTTGTTTTTTAGGATTCTCCATATCATCTGCACACGTACAAATAACCTCAAAGCCAAGTAGATTAAAAATAATAACAGAAATAAATGATAGACTGTTTAAATCAAATGATGGTAAAAGTGAATCCAACGTAATTTTATTAGCCATTCCTTTTGTAAAGGCAATATATAATCCCAAGACTCCCACTAATAGAGCTAATATCATTTTTATAATTGCCGCACCATTGAGGATCCATACGCTATCACTTGCAGGATAAAAGCTTATCCATATAATTAACCAAATAAATACAAGTTCAATTAATAATGTCCAGAACGTTGAAAACTCAACTCCTGTTATCGTTGTCAACAACCCAGGAGTCATAACAGCTAGTGATGCTAACCACAATGGAAAATTAATCCAATAATACCAGGAGGTCCTTGAGCCCCATCGATGTCCAAACGCCTTCGTCACCCAATCATAGATTCCACCATCACCTATATAAGTAGTACCTAATTCAGCTGAAATCAATCCGTATGGTAACAAAAAAGCAATTAATAAAAATAACCACCAAAAGAATTGAGAATTCCCAATCGCTGCAACTGGAGCTGCAGCTTCTGCAACAAATACTACACATATTACAGTTAATACTGTAGTAAACAAACTAAATTTTTTCTTTTCTTCCATTTTTTTCTCCTTCCTTTAAGAGGAGAGTTATAACATCGTTAATTTTAAGCAAATTGACCCTTTTTATTTTAAAAATGATTCCAGTTCTGCTTTAGCTACAGATTGTTTTTCAAGGTCATATGGATGTCGTTTCTCAAAATCACGAAGTAGATAAACTAAGATACCTCGCATTGAAGTTAAACGATTTTCCGCCTCATCAAAACAAACTGAATTTGAGCCATCCATCACTTCATCAGACACTTCTTCGCCACGTGTAGCAGGTAAACAGTGCATGAATTTACAATTTTCTCCTGCTTTTGCCATCATCTCTGAATCAACATGATATTTAGGATAGAAAATCTTCATACGTTCTTCTTCTGATAATTCCGCTTCATATAGGCCATACCATACATCAGTGTATAAGAAATCTGCACCAGTAATTGAATCTATATCATCAGTTACCAAATATTTACCACCTGATAGTTTACAAATTTCATCATATTTTGACTTATGCATATCATTTAATTGGAATCCCTTCGGACCGAAGTGGACAAATTCCATACCCATTTTCAATGTTATTAATCCTAAAGAGAAGCATACTTGAGTTGCATCTCCTACAAATACTACTTTACAATCTTCTAATTTTTTTCCATTCGGCAAGTTTTCAATAATCGTAATCAAATCTCCCAATTCTTGTGTAGGATGATTATAATCACTCATACCATTAATTACTGGTACTTGAGAAAATTTTGCTAAATCAACCACACTCTTATGACGCTCAACACGTGCCATTATAATATCTGTTAAGCGAGAAACCACGGTTGCTGTATCTTCTAGTGTTTCATGTCCTCCTAGTTGAATTTGACCCGGTGCCAAATATTGTGCGTGCCCTCCAAGTTGAGTCATAGCGGTTTCAAAAGAAATCCGTGTTCTTGTAGATGATTGTTGAAAAATCATACCTAGAGTTTTATTTTTCAACAAAGGTGGGTAATACCCATTTTTAACACAAGCTTTAATCTTAAGAGATAGCTCAGCCATTTCTAAAAGTTGCTCTTTAGAGAACTCTTCTGTTGTAATATAATCAATTTTATTGCTCATAATTGAGACCTCCTGTGTTGTTATGCTTTAATGATATTGCAAAATTTTATAGTTTGCGATAAACTTAGAGGTGTAAACCCTCTTTTTTAAAAGTTTAAGTACTAAACCCAGTATTTATGCTTTTAAAAATGGAATGCTATTTTAAATATAAACTCCATATTTTATTGCTTTTAAATAAAGTTTAGAGTTTTAATTAGTTTCACAGAATAAATGGAGGCTAAATATGATTGAAATAGTTTATATATACAATGTATTTTTAATTATACTGTATACTTTGACCCTTGGTATTGTATTGACCTATTCTTTAAACTCAGAAAAGGATAAAAAATACTTATTTTTTGTAGTCGGTTTATATCTTGTTTTTTTTATTTTTGATAATCTGATCCTATCAATGACAGAAATAATTAAAGATTTCGGAAACACATATAACCAACACTTCCTGGGAGTTCCATTTTTTAAAACTGTCATATATCTTGTTAATAATATTTGTCAATTTTGGATAGTTGCTAGACTGAGGAAAGAAACACCTTTATTAACGCACTATTGCTTTATTTCTATTACTTTCATATGGATGGCTTTCCCAATTCTAAACAATTCTCCATTAAGAGTTTTTATGTACTATTTACCCAATCAGCTTCTTTTGATTTATACTGGTATATATGCGAGACGAAATCTAACATCTTTAAATATTAGTAGTCGAAATAAAAATTACTTAAAAACTATTTCAAATATAGGAGTGCTATTTGGTATTCTAATTATCTTAGAAGATTTATTTGTAATCTTTAATATAGATTCGTATGACTTGTTGAATCTGCGAATTCAAAATAGAAATATGTGTGAAGACATGTTTACTATTGCTGTTTGTTATTTAATAATCAAATATATTCTTTCTGATTGGAAAGCTATTTCGAATGTAGAAAAACAATTAAGTTCATTTGATAAATCCCAAAAAATTGACAACCCCAGTACAATAGATCTATTCTCTGAAAAACTTCATTTAACTGAACGTGAAAAAGAAATTCTTCCTCTACTTCTTGAACACAAAAATAATCAGGAAATTGCGGATCAATTGTTTCTTTCAGTTGGAACTGTGAAGACACATGTACACAATATTTTTATAAAACTTGAAATCACTAAACGAAATCAACTTTTCGAAGTATATAATTCCTTTGAAAACGAACATCCTGAGCAATAATTGTGTCATAGCCACTACTAGTTTAAAAGACAGAATAAAAGACATCTGATTTAATCACTCTCAGATGTCTTTTTAGTTATCCCAATGATAAAATATATATTCGATAATATAAAAGGCATCTCGTATATAACGAAATGCTAATGATTTGAGTTAACATAAATGAATATTATCATTTAGATAACTGGCTAACTTTACAAACTTATTCAAGACTGATTTGACAAGGTTCTATTTCAGTATATCATAGAATAACATGATACCAACATTCAATAATTACTTTCCGAAAAAGACCTATTTCCCTGAAACTTTTTTATTTGCTTATAATAGACATTTCTAGATATTTCCATTATATAGTGGTTGCCATCCAATCAAACATCGCTTCGCTTGTTTTCTTTGGGAAACTGTGCATAGCATATCTCTATGCGACTAAAGTCGCTAGAGCTATCCTAATTGCGCACCGCCAGTTCTCATAGAAAAAACACCTTGCAAGTTGCAAAGTATTTTCGTTTGTATTGTGCTTCCCAGCAACGAATTAACGTTTTGAGAATTGTGAAGCTTTACGAGCTTTCTTAAGACCTGGTTGGAAACACTTTTATTTGAATAAGTTTCAATATCCGCTTAAAATCAATGTTTTCTCACGTTTTCAGAAAGAACAATTTCATCTAATTTTAATAACTTTCATTTGAATGGTGTGAATTTTACACTAAAAATACACGAATTGAGCTAGATTTTACCAAAAAGTTCACACCATTATTACCTTCGAATCATTAAAAAATAAAGCAAGTAATTTTTAATAGTCACTTGCTTTTTGTATCAATGACTTTTTACAAAATCTAAAATATCCTCGTAGGTTAATTCTGATGCCGCTACACCCAATCCGAGATGAACCAACTCTTCATCAGTACAATCAAGCACAATATCGTTAAGTTCTAGTAGCACAAGCATTACAAAAATACCAATGCGCTTATTTCCATCTAAAAAAGCGTGATTCTTAATCAAAGAATAACAAAGCCTAGATGCCTTTTCTTCAATAGTTGGATATTGATCAACTCCAAAATAAGTGTCAAAAACATTCGAAAGCGAGGCCTCAACTAACCCCTTGTCTCGTACACCATCCATTCCTCCCGTAGATATAATCAATTGACTATGTAAGGCAACAACCTGTTCAACGCTTAATCGCTTCATTTAGCTAATTCCTTCAAGGCTTCTAGGTGGCGTGACAAGATAGAGCTTGCCACCTCGTCAACACTAGCTTGATCTGCAACAACAGCTTCTGTCTGTTCTTCTTGAACCAAGGTGTTATAGTCAACTAAAACATATTTAGGTCTATTGTTTTTCAAAATAACAGCCGTACCCTTACTATCAACCATTCGAGCAACTTTAGAGAAATTCTGATTTGCCTCCGTGATTGGAATTAAATTTTCAAGATTAATTTGCATTGTCATCGCCTCCTTTTGTTTATCATACCATTATTAAGCAACAAAAGCAAAAATATAGGATGGATTTATCCTATATCAAGTGAAATAACTTAGTAATTTGAGGGGGATTTAGATCTTGCGTACGGTAAATGAGAATACTTTCATGCTCAACTATGGTAAAATGATGGCAGCTCATAAGACTTCCTTTCGTAACTAGTTCGTTCAATTCTATTTAACTAGAAAATCTTATGAGCTTTTATTACGTACTTATATTGTATATTCAAGAGTAATAAATAAGCTAGGCAGCCCCCATGGTGTGAACCATGAAGTGTTTCGAAGCGTTAATAGTATCACATTGATTAACATTTTACGGCAATTGATTTCGTCAAATTGCAGCCACATTTATAAGCGACTAAAGTCGCAAAAACTGTGTCATTTGTTCCAATTTCCATTAAAATATCCTAAAAGTTAGATATATATCTTCTACAAGAATTTTAGTTTTGTATTTATAATTAAAAACAGAAAACATTGAGCTAATGGCTTGGGTTTTAGAAATTTTTATAATTATATTTCATATCCAATTCTTGATAAATATAGTATCTCAAAACTTCTTGAAGAAGCAACTTTGTTTCATACATCTCACTGATATCTGTTATCATTTCTGGATAGTTATCTTTCGAATCCCCATGAGTATAGTAATTCCGTGTTTGAATTAATTTTATTATTAGTAATTCTCTCTCACTATTCGAAAAAATTTTAGACAGATTAAGCTCATCAATTGAATCGAATAAATTTTTTAAACGTTCGGAAAGACTAGGTTCTTTTTGATTAAATTTCAATCTATTTCTAAATTTTCTTCTAACCTCTTCTAAAAGATGTGTGTTTATAAAGTCAAACAAAGATTGTCTAGCTTTTTCTTCAACATCAGATAAACATTTCGGAATTTTAAAATCCTTAAAATTCCTGGAGTAAACTTCTAAATTCCTAATAGCATCAACCAACTGATCTTCCAAGTATAAATCACCATGAAGATTTTTTGAAAATTGTCTCACTATAAATTCAAGTTCCTCAGATTTATCAAACCAATGATTTAAAATGTGTTCAAAATTATCTTCTAATTTCATCAAAGAAATATCTTGCTGAGAATACGATTTCCATTTTTTAGATTTTCTAGAATGCTGAACAAAGAATTTTCCTTTTATAAGTGGCATACGCTTACCATCTATCATTTTATAAAGAACAAGAAGTTCAATATTATTAAAAGACAATGGTATATTTGATAAAATCTCAATAAATTCCTTAAACTTACGTGAAGCTTGATAAAATTCATCAAAATATCTTGTATTTAAATCAGCTGAAGTAAGTTTGATAAAATAATCACTGGTAAATGACGTAGTTGTATATGAAGAATGGAGTATTGCCCCATCTTCAAAGTTCATTTCTAGTGATCTTATTAACACTTTTGTTGGTTGATATTCACTTACTGCACTTTCAAAAATAGTTTGATTTTCTCCATATTTAACGGTTACCAATGATTTTTCAATCCATTCCTCAATATGTTCAAAGCTAAATTTATATTCCTTGATTTTTTCAGAATCTAATTCATTAATTAAATCTTTAAAGGCCTCAGAACTATAATCAAAATTTTCAAGTTCATTATAAAATACACTGTAAATTTTAAAATTTTTTACTCTATATCTAGTTATAGGAAATCCAGGGGATGAGGAATGTACCATTGGTTCGCCATAAGTATTTAAAATTAAAATATTACCACTACTAGAATAGCCATAAATCTTTTCCAAGTACTTACCAAAACCGAATGAAATACCTGTTTCCTCTTCAAATTCACCAAATAATTCTAATACAATTTCCCTCGGAGAATAATGTAAGGTACCCGCTCAAGCTATTCTTACTAACAATAGAATCGGATCGTTCAGAAAAATACCCTTTTATTTCAAACTCTTTATCCCAAGTGTAATCTTTAAATTTCATATTATCCTTTCGGATTGCTTTTCAAAAATCTTCACAATCTTCTAAATTATGGTTTTTATGTCGGTACTACCTTTTTATTGTATTAGACCAACTTCCAATTCGCATCATTCGAATTATCAATCAAAATCTTTCTTTTATTACTCAGTAATTCATCACTCACATAATATTGCCCTAATCGCTCTATAAAGCCACAGTTTTGGCAAGTATACAGATAGTCTTCTTTTAATTCCCTCACTAAAATAGCATTGAATTCATATGGTTTTCTACATTCTTCACAAACCATGCTAAGATTATCACTACTAAATAGTAAATCAAAAATATTTTCTAATTCTTTATTTTCTTCTCCGGATAAAGCAAAAACTATCTTTAAATTTCTAATATACCGGTTAAAGGTAACTATTTCTGAATCAATATCAAAATATTTCTCGAATATAGCAATAGCTACTTCTACTAAATAAATTAGAATGTAGGGTATTTTCTCATAGAACAATTGCCAAAAATCATCCCAAATCTTATCATCGGAAAATATAAAATTAAGATTTCGCTTTTCTGTAGGATAATTTTTATTCTTTGTCACCAAATGAATAGATTGATCAAACACACTTGTTAAACTATTTTCTGCCTTTCGATTATATATAATGTCATATAATAATTCAGGATTAAGTATTTCTTTACTAAAATCCAAAAAATTATTTTCATACTGTATCGATTCTTTTGCTTTTAAAAATAGATCAATAACAAATTCTTTTTCACCCTTTAAATTACTTACGTCATATTCCCTAGGAGCTCCATATTGTATTTTTTCTAAGAAATCATGTGGTTGAACCAATATCCAACTTAAATAAAATAAATTATCTTGAAATGGTTTCCTAGCAAGAGAAAATGCAACAGTAACTCTTCCCCTCTCTATACAACTCAGAGATTCAAATAGATAGTAATTTAAATCACGTAAAATTGAAAAAAAGATGTGAGGTATATATACATATTCAGAAATATCTAAATCTTTTTGTCTATCTAGTTCATCAAATAAGTCAATTTCACCATTTATCTCTTTAATAAATCTAAAAGATAGATTTGATAAATGATATTTATCAGCTTTAACCAACATATCAACTAGTATATCATATAAATATAGCATTAATTGATGACGTTTTCTATACTTAGTTGGTAATAATTCTGATATGTGAGATTTAGCCAATATTACTTTCCTCAATTCTTTTTAACTCTACATAACTATATTATGCTCTAAAAGTACTCAGTCTTTATCTAAAAGGCTTCTTTATAACTCAACAATTATTTTAAGTGTAAACCTATAAAAAGCACTTTGCAAAGAGCTTTTAAATATTGATATAATCGTATCAATTAACGTCTTAAAGCAACTGATTTCAGCAGTTTCCAGTCATATTATAGTGTCATTATAGCAAAAAACAATGGAAATTCCATTGTTTTTATGTAAAAGTTCAAAGATTTTATTAACTTTCCGACGTGAGAAAAGTTTTAGTATTTTCTTTCTTTGATATACTAACGATTTGTTTTTAGGTTAGTGTCAGAAATTTTATTCTTTCTTAGTTCAATGACTTGATCGTATCGACTTTCATTATCAATATGGTGAGCGA
>OGCX01000726.1_pt1 | contig 13595 bp, 7 predicted proteins | sample 1570261 | NCBI WGS metagenome assembly OGCX01 (sample SAMEA2582161, study PRJEB24529) | metagenome | biome: Human gut stool | place: China | collected 2011 | reverse complement strand
GCCGTCGTATGAAATCTGTTACATTGCCAATCCTCTTCGATCCAACTAAGGGTGCTGATGGTTTGCGTGATGCATTAAATGAATTATGCGAAAAAGCAGAAGAAGCAGCACGTACAGAGCAAAATGTATTGATTTTGTCTGACCGTGGTGTCGATGAAACTCACGCACCAATTCCTGCGTTATTGGCTGTAGCAGCTGTTCACAATCACTTAATCAGAAAAGTATTGCGTACAGAAATTGGCCTTATCCTTGAATCTGGTGAACCTCGCGAAGTACATCACTTCTGTACATTAATCGGCTATGGCGTAACAGCAATCAACCCATACTTGGCTCTTGAAACTGTACGCGATTTACAAGCTCGTAAACGTCTTGGTGATATTACACCTGAACAAGCAGAAAAGAACTACATCAAAGCAGCTGTAGGCGGTATTATGAAGGTTATGTCCAAAATGGGTATTTCCACAGTTCGCTCCTACCATGGTGCACAAATCTTCGAAGCGTTGGGCTTGAACACTAACTTCATCAACAAGTTCTTCGTAAATACACCAACACGTATCGGCGGTATTGGTCTTGTAGGCGTAGCTAACGAAGCATTAGCTCGTTTTGACCGCGCTTTCAAATCCGATGAATCCGTACTCGAACCAGGTGGTTGGTATGGTCCAGTAAAAGACGGGGAAGAGCATTTATTCAACCCTAAAACAATTGATCTTTTACAAGAATCCCTTATTAACGGCGATTATGCAAAATATAAAGAATACTCTAAAGCAATCCGTAACGATTACCATGTAACATTGCGTTCCTTAATGGAATTAAACTACCCTGTAGGCGGCGGTATTCCAATCGAAGAGGTTGAACCTGAAGAATCCATCGTAAAACGCTTTAAAGCAGGCGCTATGAGTTATGGTGCCATCAGTAAAGAGGCTCATGAAACTATCGCTATCGCCATGAACCGTTTAGGATCCACATCTAACTCTGGTGAAGGCGGCGAAGACGTAGCACGTTTCAAACCATTGCCAAATGGCGACAGCATGAATTCCGAAGTAAAACAAATTGCATCTGGTCGTTTCGGTGTTACTGCAAACTACCTCATTCATGCAAAAGAATTGCAAATCAAATGTGCACAAGGTGCTAAACCAGGTGAAGGTGGTCAATTACCAGGTAAAAAAGTATATCCTGAAATCGGTAAAGCTCGTCACTCCACTCCAGGCGTAGAGCTCGTATCTCCACCACCACATCACGATATTTACTCCATCGAAGACTTGGCAGAGTTGATTTACGATTTGAAATGCGTTAATAAAGATGCTCGTATTTCCGTTAAATTAACATCTGAAGCAGGCGTTGGTACTATTGCTGCTGGTGTGGCGAAAGCAAAAGCAGATAATATCTTGATCTCTGGTTACGATGGTGGTACAGGTGCGGCAGGTCGTACATCTGTAAAACATGCTGGTGTGCCTTGGGAATTAGGTTTGTCCGAAACTCATCAAACATTGATGCTCAACAGATTGCGTGACCGCGTTAAATTGGAAGTAGACTCCAAGTTGATGACTGGTTTCGACGTAGCTGTTGCTGCTATGCTTGGTGCTGAGTTATTCGGTTTCGGTACATTGCCACTCGTTGCTGTAGGCTGTAAAATGGCTCGTGTATGTAACCTCAACACATGCCCTTACGGCGTTGCTACACAAGACGAAAAATTGCGTGCTCGTTTCACAGGTAAACCTGAGTATGTAGAAAACTTGATGATCTTCATCGCTCGTGAATTGCGTGAAATTATGGCTCGTTTAGGCATTCGCTCCGTAGCTGAACTCGTAGGTCGTATCGATCTTGTTCGTCAAAAATCTCAAGATGATAACTTCAAATTGTCTCGTGTTGACCTTAAACGCGTATTGTTCCACCCATACATCGATGCATCTGTAGGTCATATGCATATGATTGACCAAGATCACGAATTGGAACGCACATTGGATATGTCCAAACTCTTGCGTATGTGTCGTCCTGCTATTGAAGATCAAAAACCTATTCGCGCTAAATTGGCTATCAACAATATTAACCGTGTAGTAGGTACTTTGGTTGGTTCTGAGGTAACACGTCGTTATGGTGAAAGCGGTTTGCCAGATAATACAATCAAGTTAAACTTTGAAGGTTCTGCTGGTCAATCCTTCGGTGCTTTCATTCCTAAAGGTATGACATTAGAACTTGAAGGGGATGCAAACGATTACCTCGGTAAAGGCTTATCCGGTGGTACTATCACTGTATATCCACCTAAGAAATCCATCTTTGAAGCTGACGAAAACATCCTTATCGGTAACGTTGCCTTCTATGGTGCTACATCTGGTACATCCTACATCAATGGTGTAGCTGGTGAACGTTTCGCTGTTCGTAACAGTGGTATCACAGCTGTTGTAGAAGGTGTAGGCGACCATGGTTGTGAATACATGACTGGTGGCGAAGTACTTGTACTTGGCAAAATCGGCCGTAACTTCGCAGCAGGTATGTCCGGTGGCTATGCGTACATCCTCGATTGTGATGAACGCTATGTAAACACAGGTCTCGTAGAATTACGTCCTGCTAATAATGATGATCTTAAACGCATTAAAGAATTAGTAGAACAACACGTATTACATACTAATTCTGCTAAAGGCCGTCACATCCTTGAAAACTGGAATAACTTTGTAAACAGATTTACAAAAGTTGTACCTGTAGCATACGAAGAAATGCATGCTGCTATTGAACGCTATAAAGAACAAGGCTTATCCTTGGAAGAAGCTCAATTAGCTGCATTCAAAGAAAAATATGCGAAATAAAATAATAAAATAGTTATAAAAAAGATTCCCACTAGTTAATTTTGAAAACTAGTGGGAGTCTTTTTATTATTTAAATTAGTTTGATAGGTAGTTATAAATCATAGAATAAATTTCTATGTAGGGAAATTAAAGTTCTATATATGAGAATAGAGTTCCTTTTATTGATAGTTTTAATTTTATATATAGAATAAATACCGTTAAATATATGAGTGTAAGTTTTTAAAATATCATTTTTTAATACTTACTATAAAATAAGTTTTTAAAATAGCGTTTTTAAAAACTTATTTTGAATAAGTTTTTAAAGTAGGTGTTTTAGAAATCTATTCTAAAATATCTACTAATTTGGTAAATATAAATATGCTTTTTCTTGGTGAACCTATTTTAGAGAGGTAGCCTAGATCAGTTAATAAATTAAGTGTACTATAAACAGTAGTTTTGCTCAATTGTGTATGTCGGATAATATCGTTAGGGGTGGCACGTAACTTATCAAAAATAAAATCGATAATTTGTATATGTTCTGTTTTTTTTACATGCTCAATCATTTCTTTATAGAGGGCGATAATGTTTTTCGCGGACTGAATATGAAGGCTACTTTCTTCTTCAACGCCAGCTAGGAAAAAAGAAATCCAATCTTCCCATGCTTGAGAATATTCAGGTGAGCTGATATCTGCTTGAGAAATATTATGAAGGCATTCTTTATATTTATTGTCGTTGGCTGCAAAATAACGACTGATATAAAAGACAGGGTATGGAATAGAGCCTTTAATAAATAGATATAATGGAATTAATAGACGTCCGACACGGCCATTACCATCTTTAAATGGATGTATCATTTCGAACTGTGCGTGTATAATCGCAATTGCAATTAGGTGTGTAATTTCATTTGCAGAATTGATGTAATCAACTAAGTTTTCAATATACTCTTCGGTTAAATAAGGTGGCAAAGGGGTAAAATTACCCAGAATTTTATTAGCGATATAATTTTGTTCTGTTTTGAATTGCCCTGGAGCTTTAGTTGCCCCCCTTACATTATCAGATAGCAAAACCTTATGTAGCGCACAAATCATATTTTTGGTAATAGAAATATCTTTTTCTTTGAATTCAGCAAAAGCATATTGTATAGCTGTTATATAATTTTCAATTTCTTTTATATCATTTTTTATAATATCGGTAGATGGAGTATTGTTTAAAACATCCTCAATAGTTGCAATTGTCCCCTCAATTTTAGACGAGAGTACAGCCTCTTGGACTGTTAATGCAGATATTAGAATTGTAGGATTTGGGATGTTTTGTAAGTATCCAATAAATCGTGATAATGATGAATCTCCATTGATTGCATTTTTTAAGAATATTTTGGAGGGCATAAGTTGATCGATAACATTAGTTATTGGTAGTTTAGGCGGGATATAAGGTGTAGGAAAATCTCTAATTGGCATTTTTACCTCCCGATATATTTGTTGATAAAAATAAAGTTGCATAGTATATGATAATTAAAGTTTATATTCCTTAACTTAGATTAATCTATTTACAAGTTAAAACTTATTTTCTGAATTAGTTGCGTGTATCAATCTAAGTAAAGATTATCATCATAAGTATATAATAATTTTATTTGTGTTTGATGTTTCTTAAACAAACAAAATAATATCTATTCTTTATATTATTTGTTTCATAAAAACTATATCATCAATAGCTTTTTATGTCTTCTTTGGAAAAATTATTAGCCGAAAAGAAGCGAATGTGAACGCTTTAACGTATATAAAGGTGATTGAATATTCAACTGCTTTAGAGAAAATGATATTTACAACCAATATTTTTTCTTGATTAGCTTTGAGGTAAAATATCCCAAATGGGATGTCAATAATTTGTTGATCTTAGGGTACTTATTTCTTTCACTCTATCATTAAATGTAGTGTGTGTTAACCCCGATTTTATACGAGTTTTATTTACTTCTTGATTAGTTGATAGACATTAAATATTTTTTGTTCTAACAGTACTCATAGATTAATAAAACTTATTGAAATATTAGAATTACTTTATGATGCAATGTTTTTATTAATATAAAAGAGAATTCATGAACTAGATACAAATAGATTTAAAGGCATCTCCAAATGGCGTGATTGAGTACATCCCTTTATAAACCTCTACTTTAGTATATAATTCTGGATGGTTTTCAACTAAAAGTAACCCCTTCTTAAATTCGGCTAAATTCTCATAAGGTGCATAACAATTTTCGTCAACAAGACTCATGATATGGTCTATTTGAGCTAATCCTAATCTATTCAGATTATTTATTGCTATAGAGGTATCAATATTTATTAATTCAGGAATATCAGGAATAATAATTAAGTCCTCTTTTGTTTGCAACGAATAAGTTGCTTCATCTTTATCATATAAGCGAATTTCACCTATGGGACCTACTTTAGGGAGTATTGATAATAATAAGGCATCATGTGGTGAGAGTTGTTTAATAATTTCAACGAAAGAATGATGGAGATTGCTTTTTTTTCGGGTATCCATATCAGCTGTTATTAGTTTAGCAAACATTTCTCTAATGGATTTTTCTTCGATATAGAATTTTGATGCTTCTAAAGCTGGTCCAATAATACTTAAGTTTGGTTCATTTTTATATTCATCGGGAATATTGGTATAGTGAGTTACTACAGATTGTTTAAACTCTAAAAAATCTTGATCATGTTTTATGATTCTTTTTTTTGCCCATAAATTAACTGGTGCAAAACAAGCGTTCCAAATATTAGAGAATGTTTCTCCGGTTGCAGTTGCAATAGGATTTAAGGATTTATTTATGGGTTCTGGTAGATTAAGACTGATATTAAAATCCACAATGGGCACCTTCTTTTTAATATAAGTTATTGAGTTATGAATGATAGTGATAATATTTAAAGATAGAATATATATAAAATAACATATATGTTATTGGTCATAATTTAAATATAGGGGTGGTTGCTGACAATAAGACTTTAAGCTAAGTTACTCAAGTTCAAAATGCTAGAGAGAGAAAATAAAGAGTTGTAATAAATTAACTTTGAGTGACTGAATGAATATATATACCGTATTGATGTTTTTTAGAAATAAATTTATATTTGTATATATGAGAGCTATATATATTGATTATACTAAAAATTAGTTTAATATTAAAGATAAATGAGAGAATTATGAGAAATGAGTATTTTGACTATAGAGGCATTTTCATGTATAATATTTGTATTGCAATATTGGATCATGGCAGTTCTCGGGCCTGTGCAATGGGGGCCTGTGAATCGTGTCAGGACTGAGAGGTAGCAGCACTAAGCGGTAACCTTCATGTGCCACGGGGAACCCGGGGGCTGTCGTGATCGAATATTGCAAGGCGGCCTGTGGGGCCGCTTTTTTTATGTCTAATCTAAGCTCTATAAATTGAGTCAGATTTTTCTGAATATGGTATAATAAAGTATTGTAATTTTCGGAAAAAGGGGGTGTTCCAATGGCATATATTGCGTTATATCGTAAGTACCGTCCGCAGACGTTTACCGATGTGGTGGGGCAGCATCAAGTATCTGATACGTTGATGCGTGCTATTCGCGAGGATAAGGTGGCGCATGCGTATTTGTTTGCTGGTCCGCGCGGGACTGGTAAAACGAGTATGGCCAAGATTTTTGCGCGCGCTATCAACTGTGAGCATGGGCCAACGGATCATCCTTGTAACGAGTGTAGCGCTTGTAAATCGATTTTGAGCGGTCAGTCCATGGACGTTCTTGAAATCGACGCTGCCTCCAATCGCGGTATCGATGAGGTCCGTGCCCTTCGTGAAAGCGTTAAATTTATGCCTGTTGAAGGGCGTAAAAAGGTATTCATCATCGACGAAGCACACATGCTTACGACAGAAGCGTGGAATGCACTCTTAAAAACTATCGAAGAGCCACCGGCTCACGTTATGTTTATCTTTGCTACTACAGAGATTGAAAAGTTACCTGTTACCATCGTATCTCGTTGTCAGCGATACACATTTAGACGGATTACATTCGATGATATCGCACAGCGTTTATCCTATGTAGCCGAACAAGAAGGCTTTGGATTAGACCCTGCAGCGGCGCAGCTTATCGCTGTACATGCGGATGGCGGTTTGCGTGATGCGTTGAGTATTTTAGACCAATGTGCGGGTATGGCTACAGGTACTATTACGCCACAAGTCGTAGAGGAATTAATCGGCCTTGTTAGCAAGGAATGGATCATTCATTTCCTAGATGCGTTGCGCAATGGGGATGGACCCAAATTGTTGTCCTATATTCACGATGCGTTATCAGAAGGTCGCGATGCAACGCAGATTATGGAAGCCCTCATTCAGCACGTACGTGCCTTGCTCGTTGGCAAGGTCGCTCCTGATGCGGATGAGCTCAAGGTATATGATGCCTTTAAAGATGAGTTTTTAGCTCAAGCTGAAAGTATCGATTTTAATGAGCTTAACCAATATGTGCGCAGTGCTCAATCCATTATGAATGATGCGAAACAAGTGGATAATCCACGAACCATCATCGAAATGGGCTTGCTCGTTTTATGTGCTAAATTAGGTTCTGTTGATGAAAGCCTAGAAGATCGTGTATATGCATTAGAGTCTTCAGAACGGTCTGAGCGTAACGATTTATTGAATCGCATGGCTCAATTAGAACAACGCGGTCCGGCAGCTTCTACACCTGCTTATGGTGCCAATGCATTTGGTCCGCCTAGCGGTTATGCAAATAGCTTTGTTCCTGTAGATCATGGGGCTGTACAGAATACTTCCATGAGTAGCGCTCAAACTAGTACCGTTGGTACTGTGCCTCCTCCAAGTAGTGTGGGGATGACACCACCGCCTGCGAGTGTAGGCATGACACCTCCACCTATGGGTGCACCAGGTAGTACACCGCCTCCTATGAATGGAGTAGGTATGTCTCCGCCTCCAATGGGCGGTATTGGTATGATGCCACCAAGTACAAGTAGTGCACCAGAACGACCTGCTAGAAATCAAGCCAAAGGTCGTAGTAAAAAAGGTATTAGTACACAAGCTATTATTAGTGATCAAATCTTGTCGGCTCAAGAGTATCGCAATATACAGTCCAATGTCATTAAATACTTAAAGGATAGCAATCGCAATATGACCTCTACCGTAATTGGCCAAGGTCAGCTTGTATACGTAGATCAAAGCAAGGCGGTTATGGCCTTCAAAAATACATTGCACCTCAATGTAATGACCAACGAAGTAAACTTAGCAGAAGCGGCAGATGCTTTCACCTATACACTAGGCTATCCGGTACATGTAGAAATTGTTGATGCTCTCACACAAGTTTACAAAGACTATAAAAAGGCCTCTGGCAGTACGACGCAACACCAAGTGAAAGCGCCGCAACGACCACAAGAGCCAATGGTTGATGTGCAGAAGACCTCTGGAGGTCAACCGACGCAAATGGATTTAACAAATCCATCAGCACCACAAGGCACTAATAATGCTCCAGTGGGAAATAGCTCAGCAGGAGCTAATAGAGCTCAAGATAGTAGCGTGTCACAAGCTCAACAACCTACCGCACAGGCTGGAGGTTCAACTACTGAAGAACAATCTAGTAAGCCTGATTCTGCAGCGGTAGACGCGGCAAAAGCGGCGGCTTTGGCCTTCTTAGCGAAAAAGACTGGCGGTGCTGTTGCAAGTGCTGCCGTTAGTGATAGTGCGAATATAGCTACAACAGAAGGGCAAACATCTGGTGGAGATGTACCGATTACATCCTTTGATGGGAGTCCGTCTGTACCAGTTCCAGATGGAGAAATCCCTATCGAGTCTCTAGCAGGTTCTATTGAAGGCGATGATATTCCAGTTCATTCCTTTGATGATGTTCCTGTAGACGATATGGAGGAATCTTACGTATCATCTTTAGATGATATGCCACCACATCCATTAGATAGTGTCACTGTTATTAGCGATGATGGGGAGGTCTTAGAACGCCCTATGGATAGCGGTGCCCATATTGAGGTAGAAGCTGTCCCAAAGTCTAATGGGGGCGAACAACAGGGAACCCCTTATCAAAGTGATTATCATGCTATGCTTTCACAAGCACCTATTGAAGTGGCGCCCATCGATAGCGTGACGGTAGCTCGTGAATACGCATGGGATCCAGAGCATATGACAGAAGAGGAGCGAAACAATCCTCTCTTGGCAGAAACATTAGAGAAATTATCTGAAGACCACGACATCATCGTCGAGGTCATCGAAGAATAAATTTTTGAGTATACCCGTTGGTCCTAAGGGCGTAGGTGACACATATGTTAAAATCTATGTCGCATGTTAGAGTTATGGGCATAGACAGTTAGTAAGGACAAGGTCCTAAAAGGAGGAATTACAATGTTTGGTAAAGGTATGGGCAATATGGCTGGCATGATGAAAAAAGTTCAAAAAATGCAAGCAGATATGAAGAAAATGCAAGAAGAATTAAAAACTCGTACAGTAGAGGCTTCCGTTGGTGGCGGTGCTGTAACAGTTGTGATGAACGGTGAGAAAATCATCGAGTCTTTGAAATTGAACCCAACTGCAGTTGATCCTGAAGACGTAGAAATGTTAGAAGATTTAGTGATGGCGGCTGTAAACGAAGCTAGCAAAAAAGTAGACGACCTCTTGGCTCAAGAAATGGGCAAAGTAACTGGTGGTCTTAACTTGCCAACAGGTTTATTCTAAATGACAAATGCTTTAGAACGGCTCGTAGAGCAGTTGCGCCGCTTGCCAGGTATCGGCTCCAAGTCGGCTAGACGCTTGGCCTATCATTTGGTAGAAATGCCGAAGGAAGAGGTAGACCGTCTCGTGGAAACCATCGTAGAAGCGAAGGGGGCTACGCGTCACTGTTCTATTTGCTTTAACTTATCAGCTCAAGATCCTTGTGAATTCTGTAGCAATCCGAACCGTGATCAAACGACGATTATGGTCGTTGAAACATCTCGCGATGTCATTGCTATCGAGCGCAGTGGTGACTATAAGGGCTTATATCACGTATTGGAAGGTGCCTTGTCCCCTATGGAGGGCATCGGCGCTGACGATATTCGCGTAAAAGAATTGATTGCTCGCCTTCGTGATGGTGTCGTACAAGAGGTTATCCTCGCTACTGACCCAGACGTAGAAGGGGAAGCGACAGCTCTCTATTTGGCGCGCTTGTTAAGCCCAAGTGGCATTAAGGTAACGCGTATTGCCCGCGGTGTTCCTGTGGGTGGCGATATCGAATATGCTGATGAATTAACATTAGGCGGTGCCGTAGTAAACCGCCAAGAAATGAAAGGATAATATGGGAGCTTTATTAGCATCACCGATTATATCAGCGGTTGTATCCGTTGCTGTAGCCTACATTGCTTTCAAAGTAGCATTTTTCACCATTAAACGAGTGGCAATGAATGCAGTAACTGGTATTTTGACGTATTTAGTATGCGTTCATATCCTAAATATTCCTATGGATATTGGTTTGGGCGTATGGGCTTTAACAGCAATTCTAGGCCCTATTCCAATGCTCATTGCAGCCGGATGGTACGGCTTTTTAAAATAGGAGGACCTCATGCTTATCAATCGTGAACAACAACGCGTTATTGATGAAGTTGAACAGAATATCCTCTTGTTAGCGTCCGCTGGGACGGGAAAAACGAATACACTTGCTTATCGGGTGGCTCATCTCATCGAGGGTGGCTATGCGAAGGCGGAGAATATCTTGTGCATGACCTTTACGAACAAGGCCGCAAACGAGATGAAAGGCCGCATTCAATCGCTCGTAGGCAGTCTTGCAAAGGCTGTGGAGGTTAGTACATTCCACAGCTTTTGCTTTTTCATTCTCCAACAAGAGGGCAAGCGCAACGAAACCTTGTACACGGATGTGACCATCTTTGACGAAGAAGACTGCAAGGAACTCTCTGAACCGTACCGTCCTGGTAAATTGCGAGAAATGTCCTTTGCTAATGTTATCTCCATGGTGAAAGAATATCGTTCCTTATATGGCTTTTATTCTGATGATCTCGTAGGTGACTACAAGCGGACAATCGAACGCTTACAGAAGGAACAGCGCGAAGCTATTGAGCAGCTCTTCTCTAGCTTTGGTAATGTCCTCTACAGTGAACTCCATGATTTCTTGAACCATGGTCACGAATGGATTGCTGCGTATGATGAAAGCTTAGCTTCCGTGCACGGCCTAGATTTTACAGATCTCATCTGCGGTGTTCATCGCCTATTTCAAGACCCTGTAGTTCGTGAGCGATGGCGCAGTCGTTACAGCTATATCTCTGTAGATGAAATGCAAGATACAGGCGTACTAGAGTACAAGGTTCTAGAAATGCTGTGGGAAGGTAATCACGTGCTACTATGTGGTGACTATTTCCAAACGATTTACGAATGGCGTGGCTCCGATCCGTTCCGCTTGCTCAAGCAATTTGATGCGGATTTCAAGCCTTTAAAAATCATCTTCTACGAAAACTATCGTTCTAATTGGACGCTCTTTACGATGGCTTTCAAAACCTTACAAAATATGTTCCCTGACCTGGTTGGGTCTATCTACACTGAATTGCCTCGTGCCAATAGTGAAAGCAAGGGTAAGCCTGTTCTCATTAAAGGTTGTAAAAATAGCTACCTTGAGGGCCGATATATCTACGACGCTATCTGTGCATTACCGAAGGATGCTAATATCGGCGTTCTCGTGAGGGATAATAAAAAGGCACAGCAGCTAAGTGATTCTTTTGAACGTCTTAACGGCGAACGACCTGAAGAGGAACGTCGTCACTTCATGATTATCGACGAGTTTAAATTCTTTAGACGTCAAGAAATTAAAGATGTTATGGCCTACTTCAAACTGCTCATGAATCCAAACGACTCTGTCAGTGCGAAGCGCATTATCAAGCGATATGTTGCTGGTATTGGTGATGCTCGTATCGCTGCGATTGAAAGCCTAGAGACGCGCCAAGTAGGTTTAAAATTGACGGACTTCATGGATATGCCTATCTTTGAGGCGGAGCCTTATGCAAAGCTTGTCAGTGGCTTAGAGCAGCACGAAGTAGTTGTTTATGACGTGGAGAGCACCGGCACAGATACGTCTCAAGACCGCATCATTCAAATTGCAGCTATTCGCATCGATGAAAATGGACAGGTCTTAGAGGCCTTTGAACGCTTTATCGATCCTGGTGTACCTGTTGGTCAATCCGAAGAGGTACATGGCTTCTCCGATGCGTATTTACAAGAACACGGCGAAGAGCCAGCTATAGTGCTACAAGCCTTTAAGGAATTCTCCAAGAATGCTATTATTGTAGGTCACAATGTAAACTATGATGTGACCATCTTTACGAATGAATTGGCGCGTCATAACTTAGGCAATCCTGAGTTCAAGGCTATTTACGATACCCTCGATATCTACCGTCGTTTCTATCCTAATTTGCCAAATCATAAATTGGGCTTCCTAGCATCTAAGTTCCCTATACACCATGAGCCAACACATAATGCAATGGATGATATCTTGGCCACTGCACAGCTTTTAATTTATGCGGTGAAAGAAAAAATCGTACCGACCACAACGGGTCGCATGGTAGCTATAAATAAATATAAGGCAGCTTTCACGGATATCGCCTCTCAAATGGCGACCTTGCGTAGAAAAGCCTATACGGAGATGCCAACGAAATTATTGGCGTATATCATGAACCAAATGGGGGTTCTAGAATACTATAAATCTCATGGAGAAGCGGCAAAGGTAGAGCATATACGCGATTTGTATCGCATCATGGAAAAACTAGATGCGGCTTATGAAGGGCCTGCAGGTTTGGCTCGATTAAACCAAATCTTACAGATGGCGGCCCTTACGGCGGGTGAACCAGCACAACAGGTGAGAAACGAAGATCGCATTCCTATCATTACCATTCACCAAGCGAAGGGTAGCGAGTTTGACCATGTATTCTTGGCTGGGCTAAATGAAGGAACTTTCCCAAGTCCTTTTGCTATTGCAGAAGGTCGTGAAGACGAGGAAAAGCGTTTGTTCTATGTGGGCATTACTCGACCTAAGCGAGAATTGACCATTACCTTTGAACAGACGAATATACGAGGTAGGGCAGTTCAACCAAGCTCGCTACTCAACTATATGCCACGAGATCCTGAACTCGTAGAAAGGAGATACTAATGGCGCGAAAAACACATCGCCCCGATGATATTCTGTGGACCGTGACAGCTGTAGATATAGAAACTGTACTTAGCAAGAAAAATGCAAGACAAAAGCTAATAGGTAATGGTCAAGATATATCAAGTAAAAATCGAGATATATCGAGTAGCAATCAAGACATATCAAGTCGTGATTCTGAGCATATTGGAGAAATACGCGATATTTCACTTGGTGAAGTGTTAGATACTAGATATCCTCGAAAGTCCTTAGTTAAGCTCTTTGAAGAGAAATTAATTCATATTAATGGTCATAAGGCTACGCCAAAGAATGCAATCTCTGAAGGCGACGAGATTTGGATTGCTATGGCGAAGGAAAAAATAGATCATGACCCTATCGAAATGGACTTACGCATTCTGTATGAAGATGATGATCTCCTTATTGTGGATAAACCAAGTGGTGTGACTGTAAACTCTAAAGATCAAGTTTCTCTTGCCAATGGTGTGGCGCACTATTTTAAAGAACATGGTATCAAGCGAAAGGTACGTTTCTTGAACCGTCTCGACAGAGATACGACGGGCTGCATTGTCATTGCAAAAAGTGGTTTAGCACAAAGTATTTATCAACAGCAAATGGATGATAATACCTTTGAAAAGTGGTATATGGCGACTGT
>OGCX01000721.1_pt1 | contig 13659 bp, 9 predicted proteins | sample 1570261 | NCBI WGS metagenome assembly OGCX01 (sample SAMEA2582161, study PRJEB24529) | metagenome | biome: Human gut stool | place: China | collected 2011 | reverse complement strand
ATCGCCATCGACTTGGGTAGCTGCAACAGCCGATTCTACAGGTTCTAATGCCTCTAACATCCCGGCTTTGTATTGCCTGGAGAATACGCAGGAAGAAAATGATAACTACCAGGCCTACACTACACATGTTTTGTTGAAGGTGGAAAGTCAGCCTAAAGGGTTGCTACTTCCGGATAATGGCGATAATTATACTGGCGGAGTTTATGACGGAACAGCAGCTGCTAACAGCGATGACGATGTGGATGCTTCAGGAAATGTTAAATCTGGAAGTGACTGGATTCAGATTGGTACTAATGGGTATTATTCTTACAAATTGGTACAGAAGTACATTGAGGCGGAATTAACGTCAAAATATAAGGATAAAGACCCGGATAATTACCTTCAGACTACGGTTACCAATTCATTTGGTGCTTACATTGATTCTTTAGTGAAATATAATGTATCAGGTGTGGATCCTGTTACTCTTCCTACCAAAGTTCAGTTTGATGCTAAAATTTCTGATGGAACTTATGCTTCTGTGGAGGATGGAGTGAAGGAAATTGCAGCAGAATTCTATCAAACTGAAATTATAGCACATGGAGCAGCCGCTTATGGAAATGTATATTATTACAAAGGAGGAGAAGGCTATCATGTTATTATGATTAAGCATGATAATGATACGGATAACACGAACAATAAACTCGGAGAGTTTGGCGTGGTGCGTAATTCTGTATATGACATTGCTATCAAGGATATAAAGACTCCGGGTTATCCGACTATTCCTGAACCGGATCCAGGCAAGAAAGATGAAGAAGAAGAAAGTTTCATCTCTGTTGAAATTGGCATCAATCCTTGGACTTGGTATAGACAAGAGATAGATTTATAATTACGAAATCTTTTTAATATAAAAGGAGGTGTGTCAAAAGTCACTATCCTGTCATCCCGGGCTTGTCCCGGGATCGCATATTAATAATGTATTTAATCTAGTATGAGTTGGCGGATCAAGTCCGCCATGACAAAACAGACTTTTGTGACACCCCCCCCTTTATTTTTAGCAAAAGAGTTGCCGGAGACTTGATAAAACTCTGGGATTTGTATTTGACAGAACAGGCAGTTCTGTCCATTGAATTGGAAATAACGAGAAAAGAAGAAATATCTTTTCCTCTATATATAGAATAATTAGAAAACTGAAAAATATGAAGCTAAAAAGCCTATTACGTCACATAGCCATGTGGTTTGTCCTTATCGGCTCCCTGATAATGACTTCATGCGATAGCTTTAACGAAGATTTGCCGGAGTGCCGTTTGTTTGTTAAGTTTAAGTATGATTACAATATGGAATTTGCAGATGCATTCCATTCGCAGGTGGATAAAGTGGAGCTTTATGTATTTGATAAAGACGGCAAGTTCCTGTTTAAACAAACAGAGGAAGGGAGTACATTGGGAACAGGCAGTTATTTGATGGAAGTTAAGTTACCTGTCGGACAATACCAGTTTATGGCATGGGCAGGTGCACATGATTCATATGATATAACATCGTTGCAGGCAGGTGTTTCCTCCATCGCTGACCTGAAGCTGCAATTGAAACGTGAGGAAACACTTATCATCGATAAGGAACTCGAGCCGCTTTGGTATGGCGAGATTAATAACGTGGACTTTACCGGTACCACCGATCAGACGGAGGTCATCAACCTGATAAAAGATACCAATAAAGTACGGTTTGTTTTTCAGGGAAGCAATGAAGACTCCTGGGGGGTAGATGTGAATGCCTATACCTATGAAATAATCGAATCCAACGGTTATCTGGCACACGATAATTCGCTGCTTGGAGATGATAATCTTAGTTTCCGTCCTTATCATATCGAACAAAAGAATCTGGCAGCAGGTATTGTCGAACTGAATACGATGCGGTTTCTAGCGAACCGTAACGCCCGTTTTGTGGTAACAGAGAAGGCTACAGGTAAAAAGGTATTCAATATCAATCTGACCGATTTTCTGGTGATGACAAAAATCGAAGGGCATAATATGAGCGTTCAGGAATATCTTGACCGGGAGAGTGAATATAAGATCGTCTTTTTCTTTGCCGACAACGATCCCTGGCTGGTCCTTCAGATTAATATTAACGGATGGACCTGGTATTTCCAGCATGAGGGTGGTCTTTGATCGCATAATTCATTTGATTTACTCTATTCGTGCTGTGCGGAGCGGATGGTCTGCAAATTGAGAGTATATATGTTTGACGTATTCTCGTTGTTGCGGAAAATGAAATTAAGATAACAGCAGTTGCTTACAAAGAGGCTTTCTGGAGTCGCCTGGTGCGGCATGAGAACCATAAATACAATGATAATTGATTGAAAAGCAGGATCTTTGTAATGTGATAGATGAAACGGGACCGAAGTCCCGTAATCATGTTTTGTTCGGAATAACAATACTAACCTGTGTAATCAGGTAAGTTTAATATTAATACTAGTGTGGGTTCCAGGGGGCAGTGATGTTCTCTGGAATTATTTTATCATATATTATGCGAAAAGAATATCATAATATATGAGAATGCAGTATCATAATATATGCGAATACTGTATCACAATATATGATAAAACAACATTCCAACAATGAAAGAATAAAGAAGGTGTTGTAAAACTGACAAATGACACTTTTGCAACACCTCTTCGAATATGAAAATATTCCGTTTCTTACTGAACCTTGTCGTTTAACTCTGCGCCGGGTTTAAATTTGATGGCTTTGCGAGCTGCGATTTCAATGGGTTGTTTTGTCTTTGGGTTAACGCCTTTGCGGGCTGCTTTTTCAGTTACGGAGAATGAACCGAAACCTAGAAGAGCAATTTTTCCTCCTGCTTTCATTTCGTCGGATACTGTTTCAACAAAAGCATCTACTGCTTTCTTGGCATCAGCCTTACTTAAACCGGATTTTTCCGCTACAGCTGTGATAAATTCTGTTTTGTTCATGATGGATTGATAATTAATATATTAAACAAATCTGTGATAGCCTGAAAGTCGGTTCAAATGTAGTTTTAATTTGATATTCTGCAAAGAAAAAATCTGTTTTTTTTATTGATTTACTATGTTTTAGTACTATTTGAAGGAAAAACAATCAAAATATATTTACCTTTGCCCGCAAATTGATATATGTATGATGAATCAAAATGGCTCCGGGTTCTTGAATAGTATACCGCCCGTTACAAAAAACCTTATCATTATCAACCTGCTATTCTGGGTAGCCAGTCTGGTGTTGCCGAAAGTAGGGATTGATTTGGTGCAACTATTGGGATTGCACTTTCCGGGTGTGAAAGATTTCTACCCGTTTCAGTTTGTTACTTATATGTTCATGCACGATACGCACTCTTTTGCACATGTCTTTTTTAATATGTTCGGGGTGTATATGTTTGGACGTGTACTAGAAAATGTGTGGGGACCGAAACGTTTCCTTACCTTCTATCTCGTGACAGGTATCGGTGCCGGTATCGTACAGGAACTGGTATGGGCCTATTCGGTGCAATCTTTTGCCAGTGCGAATGGTCTGACGCTGTTTGAACTGGTTCGTATGGATCCCTCGTTGAATATGATGATCACGATAGGGGCTTCCGGTTCAGTGTTCGGTATCCTGTTGGCGTTTGCCATGCTGTTCCCGAATGTGCCGTTGTTCCTGATGTTTATTCCGATACCTATTAAAGCTAAATATTTTGTTGTGTTTTACGGTCTGGCTGAACTATTTATGGGTGTTTCCAGTTTTGGTGGAGACACGGTCGCACACTTCGCCCATTTAGGCGGTATGTTGTTCGGCTTCTTTATGGTTCGCTACTGGAAAAAGAAAGATGCAGACAATGGAAAGTATTTTTACTAATCTGAAGAATACGTTCCGGGCAGGAAATATACTGGCAAAGCTCATATATATTAATGTAGGGCTTTTCATCCTGATCCGGTTGATGGGGGTGATATTTCTCCTTTTTAATATCCCCGGAATATCCTTTTTGCAATATTTGCAGATGCCTTCTTCGCCGGAGTTGCTGATGTACCGGCCGTGGACGGTCATTACTTATATGTTCACCCATTTCGACTTCCTGCATATCCTTTTTAATATGCTTTGGTTGTACTGGTTTGGTGGATTGTTTCTGACATTTTTCAGCGAACGGCAGTTGGGGGGATTGTATCTGCTGGGAGGTATTGCCGGTGCAATACTGTTTATGCTTGCTTATAATATCTTTCCGTATTTTCAGACGGTGGCTTCTTCAAGCTATCTGATGGGGGCTTCGGCTTCGGTGATGGCAATAGTTTTTGCCGTATCGTTCTACCGGAAAGATCTGGAGATAAATCTGTTCCTGATAGGACGGATCAAGTTGATCTATCTGGCACTCTTCACTTTTGTGATCGACCTGCTGGCTATTACTTCCGAGAATGCCGGTGGGCATATTGCCCATATTGGCGGTGCATTATTTGGTATCTGGTTTGCCATGCGGATTAAGGAAGGGAAAGACCTGACGGCACCGATGAATCGCCTGTTGGATTGGGTGGTGAATCTCGGAAAGAGAAAACCTAAAATGAAGGTGACGCACAAACGTGCAGAAACCGATTATGAATATAATGCCCGTAAACACCGAGAATCGGCAGACCTTGATGCTATTCTGGATAAATTGAAACGTTCCGGATATGAGAGTCTTTCAGCCGATGAAAAAAGGCAATTATTTGACGCAAGTAAAAAATGAGTGAAGGATTGAAAACACTGAAGCTTTTATTCAAATCATTGTTCGTTCTTGCCAATGTTTTGATTGTCGTGCTGTTTGTTATTTCAGCTTATTCAGATCGTGTTTCTCCTGATACTATCCTAAGTTTTTCTTATCTGGGATTGGTTTTCCCTATTTTATGTGTCCTGAACCTTTGTTTTATCCTCTATTGGTTGTTTTTATGGGAATGGCGTTTCCTGCTGATCGGATTATGTTCTATCCTGATCTGCTGGGGACCGGTGAAAAAGTATTTCCCTTATCATAGCCGGACGAAAGATATTCCAAAAGAAAATGTATTGAAGGTGCTGACTTATAATGTAATGGCTTTTGCTTACCTGAACCATACGACGGAATCTCCTAATAAGATTCTCGAATATATTGCCGGTTCGGGGGCCGATATTGTCTGTTTGCAGGAGTACGCCGTGAGTAAATCCGACAAGTACCTGACATCTTCGAAGGTATATAAGGCACTTGATATGTATCCGTATCGTTCTGTTATTCCTATAAATAAGACCAGTTATGCAGATTATGGGATAGCAGTCTTTTCTAAATATCCGATCTCGAACAGCCGGAAGATAAAATATAAAAGCGATAGCAATGCTTCTTCTATTCATGAGTTGAATGTGAATGGAAAGAAACTGACTTTGATCAATAATCATTTGGAATCTTTTAAACTGACGATGGAGGATCGGAGCCGCTATACTGCTTTTATAAAAAATATCGGCACGGATACTTTCGATGGGATTAAAGGTGCGCTTGAACAAAAACTGGGCCCGGCTTTTAAGATACGTGCCCGGCAGGCAGATGCCGTCGCAGAAGAAATCTCAAAGGCAAAAGGTGATTACATCCTGGTTTGCGGTGACTTTAATGATACGCCGATTTCATATGCACATCGTACGGTACAGGGGCCTTTAGTCGATTCGTTTGCCGAATCCGGACAGGGGATGGGAATAACCTATAATCAGAATATGTTCTGGTTCCGCATCGATAATATATTGCATTCAAAGAATATGAAATCCATGAACTGCACTATTGATAAGGTACGGTATTCCGACCACTATCCGTTATGGTGCTATCTGAGCCTGGAAGAATAAAATAAGGGGACCCCTTGCCGGAATCCCCTTACATTAATATATATAGTCTGTTTATTTTTTACTCGTCATTATCTGCTGCACTAAACACATCGGCAAATAAATTTTCTGCAAAAAAGAAGGTCGCATTACAGAAAAGTAACGGGTCTTTGATTAATGCGATCGTATTGCTTTTCCCATTGTTGGCAATAACGTTTTCGGCCGGATAGGTCTTATATTTCTTTTCGTTGTTCGGGTCGTACTGATAGGAGATATCCGTCAGCTCTACATTATATTTCTCGTCGTGACAATAGATTCTCATCTTGTACTTGACGATTGTTTTATCCGTATCGTTCAGAAGTAACTCGACCTTTGAGTTGATAAATATCGTTCCTTTCGACTTGCTGGAATTGACACTCGACAGGAAAACATCTTTCCCATAATTCTTCTTGGCCCATTTGTCGATCGCTTTAAACAACTCGCCTTTCTTCACGCCTTCAACGTCTACTTCGTCGCTGTAGCAAACCTTCCCCTCTTTCATCGGGGCACACGACTCTACACTGCCTTTATGTCCCTGTGCCATAGCAAGCACAGGACATATCAGCAATAGCAGTAATATTGTTTTCTTTATCATCTTTGTATTTATCTGATCCATACGTTAAGTATCTCTCCAATAACGATTTTCTGTTGTCCTTCGCTTGACTCGCCCTGCTTAACGCACTGAATCATGAACCAGGTTTCCGTATCATCTTTTTTGGGGAAAGTGATCGTGTAGATGTCGTTATCTTTGACTGCTTTGTAGACTTCACTTTCCGGGCTGATAGAAATAGAAGCGATATTCTTTCCGAACATCTTGCCCATTTCTTTCCAGGTGGCATATCTCTCGATCAGGTTCTCTTTATCTGCCGGTGTTACCTGCATTCTGCTATCCGGCAGCATATTCAATAGGGTAGACGGGATTTTATCCGGTTCGAAAGCAGATAACCCCTGGCATACCTCTGTGTTGTTGCCGACGGGAGCCTGTGCGATTTGCTGGGCAGGAGCTGCCGGTCTGACTGTTTGTTGCTGCTGTTGTACCGGAGTTGCAGGGGTAAGGGCATAAGCAGGTGTTACCGTACCGGCCGGCTGGATACCGAATGCGGCATCGGCACTCTGGAACATATTTTCCGCAAAATCAACTGTTTTACGACGGAACTTGCCGTTACCGCGATTCAGTTTATCTTTCTTTTTGTTCAGTGCATATTTGTCTGTGATCCATTCTTCTGCTGTGTACTTTTCAGGTTCACGCTGATAGGATACATTGTATTCGTAGCGGATGCCGGCCAGTTTAATTTTAGCTGCATTGTCTTCGCATTCGATGGTTACGCGATAATCCATCAGTGTGCGGTCCAATGATAAAGCTGTGCTTTGGAATACCAGGTATTCTTCACCTACTGCTGCAATATCGCCTTTGTCCTTGTCAGAATAGACCAGTCGGCGTCCTTCTTCGCTGAAGAACTTTTCGGCCCATTGGTACATGATATCGTAAATCTGCCCTTTCGAAAGTGACGGCATATTTATCTCTTTGGTAAATACGACTTTGCCTCCTTCTTCAGGGATAGCACCGGCTAAATACTTTTGATCTTCCTGTGCCATAAGCAGGGAAGGAATAAATAAAAGGAATAATAATAGCTGTTTCATGGTCAATCTGTGTTTTTTTACTGGCAAAGATATATATTTGTACTTGAAATTAACTAAGAGAGTGACAAATAATTAATCTAATTACTATTTGACAAAGAAAAAAAGCCTATATTTGCACCCTGTGAAAAAACGAAAATAAATAATGTAATAACATAAACTCAAGATTCAAATGCAAAACAAAGGATTTGTAAGGGTCTTCGCGGTGTTACTTACGCTTGTATGTTTGTTCTATCTATCGTTCTCATTTGTAACAAGATATTACAACAATAAAGCCGCTGAGTATGCGGGAGGGGATCCGTCGAAAGAGAGTCTTTATTTGGACTCATTATCTACTCAGAAGGTGTGGCTGGGCTATACGCTTAAGCAATGCCGTGAAATGGAAATTAGTTTAGGACTTGACCTGAAAGGCGGTATGAACGTCGTTCTGGAATTGAATGTGGCAGATGTAATCCGTTCGCTTTCAAATAATAACCTGGATGAGAACTTCAACAAGGCTTTGGATTTAGCTTATGCTCGCCAGGCAACCAGTCAGAAAGACTTTATTGACTTGTTTGCAGAAGAGTACAAGAGCCTGGATAATGGCGCACGTTTGTCTGCTATTTTCAGTACATTTGAGTTGAAAGATAAAATTACTCCGCAGAGCACAGATGCTCAGGTCGTTTCAGTATTAAAAGACGAACTGAAGAGTGCTATCGATAATTCATTCAACGTATTGCGTACCCGTATCGACCGTTTCGGTGTGGTATCTCCTAACATCCAGCGTTTGGAAACAGCAGGACGTATCCTGGTGGAACTTCCGGGTGTAAAAGAACCTGAACGTGTACGTAAATTGTTACAGGGTAGTGCAAACCTGGAATTTTGGGAAACTTATCAGTTGCCGGAAGTTTACCAGCAGTTGGTTGCTGCCGACAATGTACTGGCTACTGTTTTGAAAGAACATAACGACGAAGCAGCCGTAACTGAAACAGAAACTGTTTCTGCCGATGGTACTGAAACGACTGCTACGGAAACTGTTACAGATAATGCTGCCGCTACTAGCGAAGCTGATTCTCTGTTACAGCAGATCGCTCAGGATAAACCGGAAGCTCAGGCTAATCAGTCGATGGAAGAATTTGCAAAACAGCATCCGTTGTTTGCCTTGTTACAGATCAATCAGTATAACGGCCAGTTAGGTCGTGGTGCTGCCGTTGGTGTGGCTAACGTAAGAGACATTCCTAAGATTAACGAATACCTGGCAATGAAACAGGTGAAAGACGTGTTACCTCGTAACCTGTCTTTGAAATGGGGTGTTAAGGCTATCGACGAAAAAGAACAATTTTTCGAATTATATGCTATCAAGGTTACTAACCGTGACGGAACGCCTGCTTTAGGTGGTGACGTAGTAACTGATGCTAATGCAGACTTCGTACAGCAGGCTGGCCGTTCAGAACAGCAGGTTAGTATGGCCATGAACGCAGAAGGTGCTAAGGCATGGGCTCGTTTGACAAAAGAGAATATCGGTAAAGCTATCGCTATCGTTCTGGATGATATGGTTTATTCCGCTCCAAACGTAAATGACGAAATTACCGGAGGACGTTCTCAGATTACAGGTCACTTCACTCCGGAAGAAGCGAAGGACTTAGCTAACGTATTGAAATCAGGTAAGATGGCTGCATCTGTACATATCGTACAGGAAGACGTTGTCGGTCCGTCACTGGGTCAGGAAGCTATCAGCTCAGGTGTTATCTCCTTTGCTTTGGCATTGATCCTGTTGATGATCTATATGTGTGCATTCTACGGAATTATCCCGGGTCTGATCGCAGACGGTGCATTGGTATTGAACATCTTCTTCACGATGGGTATCCTTGCTTCTTTCCAGGCTGTACTTACTTTGCCGGGTATCGCCGGTATGGTGTTGACACTGGGTATGGCAGTCGATGCTAACGTGTTGATCTATGAACGTACAAAAGAAGAGCTTCGAGCCGGTAAGTCGTTGAGCAAAGCTATTGCCGATGGTTACAGTAACGCGTTCTCTGCTATCTTCGACTCCAACTTGACATCTATCATTACAGGTGTTGTATTGTTCTACTTCGGTACAGGTCCTATCCGTGGTTTCGCTACTACAATGATTATCGGTCTGTTTGCTTCTTTCCTTACTGCGGTCTTCTTGACTCGTATGGTTTATGAAGCATTATTGGCTAAGGATAAACTGAAGAATGTAACATTTGTAACATCCATCACGAAAGACCTGTTGACTAATCCGAAGATCAACTTCCTGGGTGCCCGTAAGACTGGTTATCTGATTCCTGCCGGTATCGTTCTTTTGGGAGCGATCTCCATGATGACGATCGGTTTGAATAACGGTATCGACTTCACCGGTGGACGTAACTATATCGTTCGTTTTGCGCAGGATGTAAAAACGGATGAAGTTCGTAATATGCTGGACGAAAAACTGGATGGTGCTGTAAGTGTTATCACGATCGGTACACCGGATCAGGTTCGTGTTTCTACCAACTATAAGATCGACGATGCCGATCCTGCTGTAGACCAGGAAATCGAATCATTATTGTTCGAAGGCGTTAAACCGCTGCTTCCGGAAGGAACAACATTGGATCAGTTTACAACAACTTACATCCAGAGTTCTCAGAAAGTGGGACCGAGTATGGCCGACGACATCAAGAACAGCGCTATCATGGCGGTTATCTTCGCGATGTTCTGTATGGCAGCTTATATCCTGCTTCGTTTCCGTGACTGGTCGTTCTCAGTAGGTGCATTTGCCTCAGTAGCAGTGACAACATTGTGTATCATCTCTTTCTATACTTTATTATGGAAAGTGTTACCGTTCTCAATGGAAGTCGACCAGACATTTATCGCGGCTATCCTGACGATTATCGGTTACTCTATCAATGATACCGTGGTTGTATTCGACCGTATCCGTGAAACAATCGGTCTGTATCCGAAACGCGATCGTTACCAGGTGATCAATGACGCTTTGAACTCAACGTTGTCTCGTACATTCAATACATCATTGACAACATTGGTTGTAGTACTTTGTATCTTTATCCTGGGTGGTAGCACAATCCGTAGCTTTACGTTCGCTATCCTGCTGGGTATCATCGTAGGTACATATTCTACACTGTTCGTTGCAACTCCGATTGCATACGAAATACAGAAAAGAAAGATCAACAAAAAAGCTGCCGAAGCTGCTAAGTAACAGACAGTTTTTATGAAATAATGAAAAGGCCATCTCATTGCGGGATGGCCTTTTTTCTTGTTTACAATATGCTTCTAAACATATAGCCGAAATTGTCCGGTTGCACGGAAATATCTACCTTGTAGGCCACTTGCAATTGTTTTATTCTGACAAATTGTAAGTTTATTTTAAAACGTCATCAGTTATGGATATACATCTAGGTAGCCAATTGCCGGCATATCCTTCTTTTGTTGCCGGTATCCGCCGCGCCCCCGATCGCGGTTATTCCCTTACGTCTGCACAAACTGAAACAGCATTGAAAAATGCCTTAAGGTACATTCCGAAAGAACTTCATGAGACATTAGCACCTGAATTTATGGAAGAGCTTCGTACCCGTGGAAGAATATACGGGTATCGTTATCGTCCGGAGGGTGATCTGAAAGCACGTCCCATTGATGATTATCGAGGAAACTGCCTGGAAGGAAAAGCTTTCCAGGTAATGATTGACAATAACCTCTGTTTCGACATTGCCCTTTATCCTTATGAGTTGGTGACGTATGGAGAGACAGGTCAGGTCTGTCAGAACTGGATGCAATACCGGTTGATCAAACAATATCTGGAGATCATGACACAGGAGCAGACCCTGGTGATTGAATCGGGCCATCCGCTCGGTCTGTTTCGTTCCAGGCCGGATGCTCCCCGGGTAATTATCACCAATTCGATGATGGTCGGTATGTTCGATAATCAGAAGGACTGGCATGTGGCAGCCCAGATGGGGGTTGCCAACTATGGTCAGATGACAGCCGGAGGGTGGATGTATATCGGACCGCAGGGTATTGTGCATGGAACCTTCAATACGCTCCTGAATGCCGGTCGCCTTAAACTTGGCATACCGCAGGACAAGGACTTGCGAGGACATCTTTTCGTCTCGTCCGGATTAGGAGGAATGAGCGGGGCACAACCGAAAGCGGCTGTTATTGCCGGTGCTGCCTGCATTGTGGCGGAAGTGGATCGATCGCGAATAGAAACACGCCATTCGCAGGGATGGGTCCAGTTGGTTACAGATAACGAGGCCGAGGCTTTTCGCCTGGCTACGGATGCTTGCCGTGCCAAAGAGCCTCTTTCGGTTGCTTATCATGGGAATATTGTAGACCTGTTGGAATATGCCGCATCGGAATCTATTCCTATCGACTTGCTGAGCGACCAGACTTCGTGTCATGCTGTTTATGAGGGTGGATACTGTCCCGCAGGAATCTCTTTCGAAGAACGTACGCGTTTGCTTTCGGAAGACCAGGAAACGTTTTGTGCCCTGGTGGACCGTTCTTTGCGCAGACATTATGAAGTGATAAAACGGCTGGTCGAGGGCGGAGCCTATTTCTTCGATTACGGCAATTCATTCCTGAAAGCGATTTATGATGCCGGTGTAAAAGATATATCCAGGAATGGTATCGATGAGAAAGATGGTTTTATCTGGCCGTCTTATGTGGAAGATATAATGGGACCGGAATTATTTGATTACGGCTACGGTCCTTTCCGCTGGGTTTGTCTGAGCGGGAAAAAAGAAGACCTGGTCAAAACCGACCATGCCGCCATGGATTGTATTGATCCGGACCGGCGGGGACAGGACCGTGATAACTACAACTGGATACGCGATGCCGAAAAGAACAATCTGGTAGTAGGTACACAGGCCCGTATCCTTTATCAGGATGCCGAAGGCAGGCTGAAGATTGCACTTCGTTTCAATCAGATGGTCCGTGACGGAGAGATCGGGCCGGTGATGCTTTGACGCGACCACCATGATTTCAGCGGGACAGACTCGCCTTTCCGGGAGACGTCCAATATCTACGACGGTAGTAACGTCATGGCCGATATGGCTGTACAGTGTTTTGCCGGAAATGCAGCCCGCGGAATGAGTCTGGTAGCCCTTCATAACGGTGGTGGTGTCGGTATCGGTAAAGCGGTAAACGGAGGATTCGGTATGGTTCTCGACGGAAGTAACCGTGTCGATGAAATATTACGTTCTGCCATGTTATGGGATGTAATGGGCGGTGTGGCGCGCCGTGCCTGGGCACGTAACCGGCATGCTCTGGAAACAAGTGAAACATTTAATAAGAATAATGAGAATCAGTATCATATCACTCTTCCTTATATTCCGGAGGAAGAATTGATACGAAAAACAATAAAGACCTCTTTAAATACCTGAATTTATGAGTAGTTGGAATAGAATTATGGAGTGTGTCCCCAATTTTAGTGAAGGTAGGGACTTAGGGAAGATAGAAAAGATTATTGAGCCGTTCAGAGCCAGGCAAGGAGTAAAACTGTTGGATTATAGCAATGATGAAGATCATAACCGCCTGGTCGTTACTGTAGTCGGTGAACCGGAGGCGTTGAAAGCCGCCCTGTTGGAGGCTGTAGGACAGGCGGTCGCTTTGATAGACCTGAACCGGCATGTCGGGCAACATCCGCGGATGGGAGCTGTCGATGTGATCCCGTTCATCCCGATCAAAGGATGTACAATGGATGAAGCGATTGCTTTATCCAAAGAAGTTGGTGAACAGATTGCAACCTTATACCAGGTCCCTGTGTTTTTATATGAGAAGTCGGCAACCGCCCCTCACCGGGAGAATCTGGCAGCAGTCAGGAAAGGTGAGTTCGAAGGGATGGCTGAGAAGATTAAACTTGCAGAATGGCAGCCGGACTTCGGACCGGCGGAGCGCCATCCGACAGCCGGTACGGTTGCCGTTGGTGCCCGCATGCCGCTTGTTGCTTATAATGTCAATCTGGGTACGGCCGATTTGAATATTGCCAGCGACATTGCCCGTAAGATCCGTTTTATCGGCGGCGGTCTTCGTTATTGTAAAGCAATGGGAGTCGAACTGAAAGAACGGGGTATCGTGCAGGTCTCGATTAATATGACCGACTATACTCGGACGGCCTTGTACCGCGCTTTTGAACTGGTGAAGATAGAGGCTCGCCGTTATGGTGTTGAGCTTGTAGGTAGTGAGATTATAGGATTGGTTA
>OGCX01000720.1_pt1 | contig 13666 bp, 10 predicted proteins | sample 1570261 | NCBI WGS metagenome assembly OGCX01 (sample SAMEA2582161, study PRJEB24529) | metagenome | biome: Human gut stool | place: China | collected 2011 | reverse complement strand
CGGTTAATGCCGAGGTATCGAACTGTGCCTCGGCTTCCAATAAAACGCCATCCAAAGGCACACGTCCGCCGGGCTTCACCTCGATCCGCTCGCCTACTTTCACATCCTTCGGAGATACATTCATATATGTACCCGTCCGCCATACATCCGTTCGTTCCGGCCGGACATCTAATAAGTCACTGATATTCTTCGAGGCTTTATTCACGGCTAGAAGTTGCAACCTCTCTCCTACCGTATAGAAAAGCATCACGGCTACGGCCTCGGGATACTCCCCAATACAAAACGCCCCGATCGAGGCGATCGCCATTAACGAGAACTCACTAAAAAAGTCTTTCCGCAAAGCCGCTTCCCAAGCTTCTCGCATAACAGGAAGTCCTACCGGCAAAAAAGCGACCAGAAACCAAATGGCCTCTATCCAAGACTCAGCAAACCAACTTATCCCCGAGTACTTCCCGATAAGTCCGATCACCAACAAAACGAAAGAAACCGTCGGCATCCATAAACCGGAACTTCCGTGCGAATGGCAATGTTCGCATCCACATGTTGTACTCATAATCTTATCTATTTTAATTATTTACTTCTTGATTACGGTACAAAGGTAAGAGAAGGGAGTTGCAACTTGATTGCAAATTATCAGGGTTTCTGGGAACGTCGCTTATTACACAATGGGCAAACACCCTTTACCGTATAATTAATGGTATCCATTATATATCCTTCCGGCAATTGAGCGACCGGGATCTTGATATTATTTAAACAAGAGGTTTTACGGCATACCTCGCAGAAAAAATGAATATGCCTATCACCCACTGGGCATGTCTCCGAACGGCTCTGGCATATCTCATATTTTATAGAGCCACTACCATCTTCGAAAGAATGGATCGCATGATGTTCCAATAACAAGGCCAATGAACGGGAAATGGTCGATTTATCCAACGTCTCCAACTCCGCCTCCAATTCGAACAGGGAAGCCGGGCTGGTTCGTTCTGATAATTTTTGTAAGACAAGGATCCGTGCGGCAGTAGGCCGTACTCCTTTTCCTACCAACATATCTTCACATTGCTTCGTGGACATGAGTTACCTTTCTTATTTGATTACAATACAAAAATACGAACAATTTCCCAATATTCACAGTTCAAAAAAAGACGTACGTGTTTTTTCCCCTCATATACTTATATTCTTTTATTTTGCCAAGAGGCTTTCTTTAAATAGATTACGCTAGCGACGAGCAATCCACTATAGTAAATAGCCTCTGTCAAGAAGCATACGGCTACCGGCAAACGCAAACGCATCCCCGCGACATATACAAAAAGCACATACAGAATCAATACCGCCGCTTCCATAAAAAGCGCAGAACGTGTATTTCCCGTACCCGACACCCCGTTGAACGCCACATTAGCTACCGATCCGATCAATAAAGAACCGACAATCATGTAGACGGATGGAACCGAGGCTGCCACTAATGAAGCGTCATTCGTATAAACAGACACGACCCATCCCGGCATCAAACTGACAATAGCGGCAAACACGACCATAATGCCCAACGATAACTTACAGATCTTCCAGATAGTCGGTATAACTTGATTGATCGCTCCCGCCCCGATACTATTACTCACGAACGTGTTTGTCGTGGTCGCCAAGGAATTAACTGGAATCAACATCACGACGTAAATACTACGTACGATATTCGCCACCGCCAACTCCCGTTGCCCCAAATGCTCCACAGCGATAAAGAACATAAACCAAGTAGCGATAGACAAGAAATATTGCAGCATCGTGAACACGGAAATATCCAGCACCCGTTTCAACAAGCCAAAATCGAAAGAACGAATCTGGTTAAGCGCATATTTACGTATATCTACGGTAAGTCTCGTGTAAACCACGAAAAAGAGAATCGATACCGCCTCGGCTATGACGGAAGCGATAGCCGCCCCTTGAATGCCCATCTTTGGGAATCCGGCATGTCCGAAAATCAAAAGATAATCCAGTAAGACATTCGTCATTGCCATCAAGACAGCGTTCAATGTCAACACCTTTGTACGGGTAATACCAATAAAAAGAGCCCGGAACATCACGTTCACGAAAGAGAAGAAGAAGCCAAACACACGCCAATCCAAAAATTCCTCCGTGGCATTCAAGATAGCGTCCGAAGAAATCAATACACGCATCACATCTCCCGCGAAAAAACGAGAAAACAAGAACAATATAGCAGCCAGCGACAATAGGAAGAAAACGCCTTGTATCATGACAGGCCCTATCTGGTCATAACGTCCCTCTCCGTTTCTACGGCCAATCACGATTTGAGATCCCGTACTAAAACCGAAGGCGATCGTAAAAGCGCAGATATAATAAAGTCCTCCCATAGCGGAAGCCCCCAACTCGACTTCACCAACCCTACCTAGAAAAGCCGTATCAGTCACGTTTATCACGTTTTGCGCCAACAAGCTCAAAAAGATCGGGTAGCTAACATTCCATATATTCCTGTTCGTGTACATAACTCGCTCATTACTTAAATTTATTAAGAGAAAAAAAGCCCGCCGCATCCCGACGAGCTTTTCTTATGATTAGAGATCTCTACAAAGCCTAGCGTCTGCTATATCAACTTATTTGTCGCCGTATCGGGAAATACCACGGAAGGCTTGAATGTTTTCGCCTCCTCGAAATCCATCACGACATACAACATAACGATAATAATATCTCCGGGTTGAGCCTTACGGGCAGCCGCTCCGTTCAAGCAAACCACTCCCGAGCCACGTTCGCCCTTGATAATATACGTCTCAAAACGTTCTCCGTTATTATTATTCACGATCGAGACCTTCTCGTTCGCAATCAAATTAGCGGCGTCCAACAAATCCTCGTCGATAGTGATGCTACCGATATAGTTTAAGTTAGCTTCCGTTACCGTTACCCGGTGAATTTTTGACTTTACTACCTCTATAAACATGTATGACTTATAATTAGTATTTGATATTGTCGATCAAACGTACCTCTCCGCAATATACCGTGATGCAACCTACCGGATAATCGGTATCCGACCAGTTCTTGATAGACTCTAACGTATTGCCATCTACGATCTCGTAATACTCAACTTCCATGACAGGATCGCTATTAATCGTATTGACAACATAGTCAATCACTTCTTCTACGCTTTTTCCGGGCACAAAGGTAGTACTTTCTTTTAACGTACGAGCAATTAACGGAGCTTTTTGACGTTGTTCCGGTGTCAAACGGGTATTCCGGCTACTCAAGGCCAAGCCATCGCCTTCACGAACGATCGGACAAGCATTGATCGTTACAGGGATATTCAATTGTCTCACCATCGCCCGGATCACAGCGATCTGCTGGAAATCCTTTTCCCCGAAATAAGCGTTATCCGGCTCTACGATATAGAACAACTTACTTACTACCTGCGCTACACCGTTAAAATGCCCCGGACGCTTAGCGCCTTCCATTACCTCAGATACCGTTCCCAAATCAAACGTACGGGTATCTGGCTCCGGATACATCTCTTCTACAGAGGGAGCGAATACATAGTCACAACCGGCAGATTCTAATAACGCACAATCAGCCTCCAACGTACGGGGATACGTTTCCAAGTCGTGTTTGTCATTAAATTGGGTTGGATTTACAAAAACACTGACTACACATACATCATTGTTTTTCACGCAATGTTGTACCAAGCTAAGATGTCCATTATGCAGTGCTCCCATGGTAGGAACAAAGCCAATTTTCTTATTATCCTGCTTTGCATCAGCAAGATAAGCCTTCAAATCTTTAATACTATTTACTATTTTCATCAGATAGATGCTTAATTGACGGTGCAAAGCAACTAAATAATTACCGTAAATAAAAGATTTTTCGTATCTTTGTAGCGTCTTTATAAAACTAGTTTACAGAATGGATGCAAAAAAGATCTTGTTTATAGCCCAAGAAATCACTCCCTACCTTCCCGAATCCGAGATCGCGACAATATGTAGAAATTTGCCGCAAGGAATTCAGGAGCGTGGTCGCGAAATCAGGACATTCATGCCAAAATTCGGAAATATCAACGAGCGCCGCAATCAGTTGCACGAGGTTATCCGTCTGTCTGGTATGAATCTTATTATTGACGACACGGACCATCCTCTGATCATTAAGGTAGCATCCATTCAATCGGCCCGGATGCAGGTTTACTTTATTGACAACGAGGATTTCTTCCAACGGAAATCCACGGTCAGCGATGAGAATGGAAATGAGTATGAAGATAATGACGATCGTTCGATCTTCTATGTACGCGGAGTATTGGAAACCGTAAAAAAATTGCGTTGGATTCCTGATGTAATCCATTGCCATGGCTGGATGTCAGCGTTAACGGCTCTTTACATCAAGAGAATGTATGCCGATGACCCGTGCCTGCGTAACGCGAAAATCGTTTATTCGATCTACAACGATGACTTCAAGAACCCGCTAAACAAAGATTTCGCGACAAAACTGAAGGCGGACGGAGCCAAAGAAGCTGACTTGAAGTTAATCAAGGCAGATACAAGTTTTGTGGCCTTAACCAAATTAGCGATTGATTTCGCTGATGGTGTAATCCAAGGTAGCGAGACGATCAATCAAGAAGTCCTTGATTATATCTCTGCCAAGAAAGATACTCCTTTCCTTCCCTATCAGTCACCGGAAACTTATATGGACGAGTTCAATAAGTTCTACGACGTGGTATTGGATTCTAACACGAAATAATAAATGTAGTAATGAAAATCAAGCTTTTAATACTTGGACTTGGCCTTGGTGCTAGCATTTTGGCCGGGTGTAATGATGATTTTAGTTCGATAGGAACAAGTATTCAGCCAGGCGACGATACAATTGCGGTATATATGGACACGTTCCAGATACAAGCCACTACGGTGCAATTAGATTCTATTTACGCAAGGTCTACTAGCGCCCAGTTGGGTGAACTCTACGATCCGCTGTATGGTAACCTTGTATCGGATTATATGTGCCAATTCTATTGTCCGAGTGATTTTCAATTTGTGCATACACCTTATGAGGGAAAAATTGATTCGGTGGAATTCAATATATATTATAATGGTTCCAATAAAAACGGTGTATGGGTAGGAGACTCCTTGGCGCCTATGCGTGCGGAGATCTTTAAAATTACAAGTCCATTACAAAAGAATTTTTATACAAATATTGACCCTAAGCAATATTGCAATATGCAAGAGTCAATGGGTGCTCAAGCTTATACAGCTTATAACACAAGTATATCCGACTCCCTTAGAAACTCTGATGGTTACAGCCCTCATGTAAGCATTAAAATGCCTACTGAGTTCGGACAAAAATTTTATGATGAAACGATTAATAATCCGGGTACATTCAAGAATCAAGAAACTTTCAATGAGTTTTTCCCGGGGCTTTATGTAACAACTACCTTCGGTAGTGGTAATATATTGTCCGTGGCTAGCTCTGTCCTTAAGATATATTATAATTATGCGGTTAAAAGTACAGCAGGAAAAGACTCTTTAATAACCACGTGGGAAGCTTTCTCCGTCACTAAAGAGGTTATTCAGCTAAGTCGTTTCAAAAATACGGATATGAGTCAATTACTACAACCGAACGACAGCTATGCATTCTTTAAGACTCCTGCCGGCGTTTGTACACGCATTGTTCTTCCGACAAAGGAAATCACTCCGATCATGAAAGAGCGTATCGTGAATAATTTACCACTCGAGTTAAAAGCGATGCCGCAAGAAGATTGGCAATATGCGCTGGCTCCTCCTCCTTATTTATTGATCTTGCCGGAGGATTCTGTAAAGAGTTTCTTTGAGGGTAGTCAAATTGACAATAATGTAACCTCGTTTCTATCCAAGGCTTACGATGCGACTACTCGTACGTACTCATTCCCGAATCTTGCCAATTTATTAAAATATCAGATGGAGAATAATCCGGACAAAGATTTGAGTTTACTTCTTATCCCTGTTCAACGGACAACGACCACAGGTAACAGTTACGGTCAAAGTACAGTTGTTACAACAGCCATCACGAATTATCTAGCTCCCTCAGGTGTAAAGATACGAAAGGATGAAGAGGTGATGAAAATTGGTATTACATCATGTAAATATGTCAGATAGCAAAGAATCTATATAATAAAAAAAGCGAGATGTTTTTCATCTCGCTTTTTTTATATCCGTATCTCTAAGGCAAAAAATAACGGGTCCCTAAAAGGACCCGTCACTCTCCAAAAATAGTCTAGTCAAATCAATTAACGACTTATTTCTTCGCCGCCTTCTTTTTTAATTTATCTAATTCTTTCTGTAGACTCTCGATTTCCTCTCCTTGATTCTTAATCGTAGAAAGCAATGAATTCAATTCCTCATTCTCTATATTCTCCGGGAATTCCGCATTTACACGAACAATGAAATCGGAAAGAACATTCATATAGTTATTAAATGCATCATACGGATTATCGTAAGGGCTAAAGCCACCTTGTCCCATATGCTTTGTACTCATATAATAGAAATGGTCACTGCTCTGCAGATAGTACCAGTCCTGACGGATACGACGAGTCTGAGACAAACGAACACGTTCACCGATCTCATTAATCTTACGGAACGCTTCCTGCTGCAATACATTTCCTAACCAAGAACTACAATCTCTCTCCTCATCTACCCAAGAGATCGGATAAGGAACGGAGATAGAGTCTACCGGCTTGATCAATGTAAATACTTCCGATGGAGTAGAGAAGCTAATCCCCTTATCCGCAGCAAAACGAGGCAAAGCCTTGAAGAACTCAAAAATACCGGTTGAAGCTGGATGCAAAGATCCCAGCACCTCATAATTCATAAACAAATTAATGATTTGCTCTGAATCCGGAGTAGCAGCGATCCATGACATATACTTATCGGCTGTCAAAGGATACTCATTCCAACTATAATCACTGAAACGGTTCGATAAATCCTCGCTGAAACGGTCATTCTTCAATAATAAACTCAACTTCGGAGCTACGCAAGAAGAATACATATAGTTCGGACTCTTCCAACCTAAGATATGCTTAGCACCCTCCGTCAACATCCCCTTATAGCCCATCTCAGAAACCATAGCGGAAATATCATCCGAGTAAATCAACTCCGTATTACGGAACACTTTCGGTTTAACCCCGAATAAAGTCTTGATCTTATCTTCTTGTTTCTTTACTTGATGCTTGAACTCCTCCGGATCTCCCAAGGAAGAAAGAGAATGAGCATAAGTCTCAGACAAGAATTCCACATTCCCCGTAGCCGCCAATTCCTTAAAGCTATCGATCACTTCCGGAGTATAAATCTCCATCTGCTCCAACGCTACGCCGGAAATAGAGAACGCTACCTTAAACTTCCCACCACTGGTCTTAATCATCTCCAAAATAGTCCGGTTAGCCGGCAAGTAACATTGTTCAGCTATACGATGGATAATCTCCTCATTCTGGAAATCATCGTAATAGTAATGGTCGTTACCTATATCGAAGAAGCGATATCTTTTTAAACGGAACGGCTGATGTATTTGAAAATAAAAGCAGATCGTTTTCATAATATTGTTTGTTTTATTTTTGTCTTGTCGTTAATTTATTTGTTACCTATCACATTGTCGTAAATACGACGAACCTTTTGTCCGGCATATTCCCATTTGATATTATCCACCTCTTTCTTACCTTCCACTTTCAAGAACTCATGCATGGCAGGATAAGTAATAATAGAATACATGGCATCCGCTAACGCCTCAATATCCCAATAATCCACCTTAATCGCATAATCCAAGATCTCGGCGCAACCGGATTGTTTAGAAATGATAGAGGGTACACCACATTGCATGGCTTCCAACGGAGAGATACCAAAAGGCTCAGAAACCGAAGGCATCACATATACGTCACTGGCTTTCAACACCTCATAGACCTGCTTGCCCTTCATAAATCCGGTAAAGTGGAAACGATCTGAAATATTACGTGCTGCGGCCAAACGAATCATTTGATCCATCATATCACCACTACCAGCCATCACGAAACGTGCATAAGGAGCCTTAGCCAAAACCTTTGCGGCAGCCTCAACGAAATATTCCGGCCCTTTCTGCATCGTGATACGACCTAAGAATGTAATAACCTTATCCTTTACACCCTTTTTATCTGGGATCGCTAAAATCTCAGGACTTAAAGGCTCTACGGCGTTATGTACGGTCGTTACCTTAGCGGGATCTTGATGATATTTCTCAATCACCGTCTGACGAGTCAAATTACTCACCGTTATGATATGATCTGCATTGTCCATACCATTCTTCTCAATCGCATAGACATCCGGATTCACATTACCACGGCTACGATCATAATCCGTAGCATGAACATGGATTACCAAAGGCTTACCACTCACATTTTTAGCGTGAATACCCGCCGGATAAGTCAACCAGTCGTGCGCATGGATGATATCATACTCTTCCGTACGAGCGATTACTCCCGCAACGATCGAATAGTTATTGATCTCTTCCAGAAGATTATCCGGATAACGTCCGGAAAACTCAAGGCACCCTAAATCAGTCACATGACGATAACTGAAATCCGCATAAATATGATCCCTGTACTTATAATACTGGTCAGCGTTCATTCCCACTTTGGAAACCCGTTGCTGCACATATTCACGGTCAACATCCTTCCAAACAATCGGAACTTGGTTGACACCCACTATCTTTAGAAAGCTCTGGTCTTCATCGCCCCAGGGCTTCGGTATACAAAAAGTAATATCCATATCGGGTTGCATTGCCATGCCTCGTGTCAAACCGAAACTGGCCGTTCCTAAACCGCCCAAGATATGAGGAGGAAATTCCCATCCAAACATTAATGCTTTCATAATGGTACTTAGTTTTATTCGGCGTTATACTTCTTCAACAAATCCACAACACGGAGGATAGCCGCAACATTCATCGCAAAAGAGACAGCTCCACGTCCGGTAAACGGTGGGTTACCATCAAACAATTCCGGGATCGTCCCGATACAGTGTAATGCCATCTCCTCCTCCAAGCTTATCAACATACGTTCAGCAAAAGCAACGCCACTCTTTCCGAATACACGCAAATAAGCTTCCAAATAGGCGCCTAACAACCACGGCCAAGCAGTACCTTGGTGATAAGCCAAATCTCGTTCATATTGCGGCCCCACATAATACGGGCGATATCCTTCGCTCTTCGGACTCAAGGAACGCAAGCCCTTCGGGGTAAGCAACTCTTTCGTCACGATATCCACCACGGCACGTTTCTGCATCCTCGTCAATGGGGAATAAGGCAATGCCACAGCGAAAATCATATTAGGCCGTACGCTCCAATCTACCGTAGAACCATTCACGGAATCGAACAAATAATTATACCCGTTCACAAAGGTTTCCGGGAACGATTTATCCATCGACTTGATAATCGGATCAATACCCTCGACAGGTACTCCCCCCATCAATTCCGTATAGAAACAAAGAGCATTATACCAAAGAGCGTTAAATTCCACTATATAACCGGAACGAGTTACGACAGGTTTTCCGTTTACGGTAGAATTCATCCAAGTAATCGCCTTATCTTTTCCATTAGCGAAAAGTAAACCATTCTCCATCAATTTCATATCGGGATGTTTCTGGTCCCGTATATAATCGATAACCTCTTTCACGAAATCGCCGTATAGCTCACGTGCCTTTTCAACGCCCTCATGTTTAGCATACTGTTGGATCGCCCAGATCGCCCATAAAAAGACATCCGGATGCTCGATCTCACGAATCACCGCATCGAAACGCCCATTCTCCATATACGCCCGCATCGCCGGCATCGCCGTATGCATGATCTTCTCAAAACGAACCGGATCATCGATAGACAACGTACTACCCGGAAGAGCTACGAACAAATCTCTCGCACGTACTTTAAACCATGGATAGCCCGCTAATAGATAAGCGTCGTCTTCCTTGGGACGAAAATAAAATTGCTGAGCGGAATTCTTCAAGCGATTGAATAAGCTAGTACGAGGCGTACGAGCTACGACCTCATTCTCATACAGTGCCTTCAAGCGGGTAGTTGCCACTGCACTATCGCCAGCGCTGAAAATAATAGTCTCACCTTTTTTGATAGGGACCTCGAAATATCCGGGAACATACAAATCCTCCTGATAAGGATATCCCCTCTCTTGTTCTTTCGGATACTCGATGCCATTGTACCAATACGGCTCATACACAAATTTAACTTTCTTGTTAAATTGCATATACAGTTCCGGATAACCGGGATACATACATGTCTTGATTCCGTTTGTGACTTCCTCGTAAGATTGGTTCACGTTACCATTGGCTTGCGTTAAGTTCTTCACACTACGGAAAGCGAGGAAAGGACGGAAACGTAAGGTCGTAGCGGAATGAGCATCTTCCAACGTGTACTTGATCATGATACGATTCTCGTACATGGAAAACACTTTCTCTTTCGAGAAGATCACACCTCCTACACGGTAAAGCGTACGAGGTACTGTCTCTGAGCTATACTCGCGGATGTACTTATGTCCCTTGGGACTGAAATTATCACCTGCATATTTATGCAACCCAAGATTAAATTCGGCACCATGTTGAATTACCGTCTCATCAAAAGAAGACAGTAACACATGGTTGTCATCATCAATCGCAGGCACAGGCATAACGAGTAGTCCGTGGTATTTCCTGGTATTACAATCAACAACAGTAGTGCAGTGATAGGCTCCCAAACGGTTGGTTCGAAGCACCTCACGAGTCAGCGACTCTTCCAGGTTTATCATTACTGTTTTGTCAAATTTAAGATAACTCATATGTGTATTTGGGTTTTAAGTTACTTTCTTTAATATCAAAATGAAATTATTTTCGTTTCTGAGAATCAAAAGTATTATTTAATAACTAAAAAAACAAACTGTCTTTTATATTTATTTAGAAAAAAAGGCATCCTTCTTCTACGATAAACTTATAGATCAAGACTTTAAAAAGAAAGGTGCTCTAAAGGAGTGTTTTCAAACATATAAATTTTTGTTAAATCAATCCTATTATCATATTCATCAAAGCTCAAAATCAAGGTACAGCCCCCCGAAAACAAGCCTCGGTTTAGTCATAGGAAATGTTCTATTTTTCATTTTAAATCAATCTGAATATAAAAACAGATGCCTATAATGTTCCTGTGATTAAAATGCCTACCTTTGCGGAAATTTACAAACAATTTTTAATATGAGGAAGTTATTATATAATGTAGTAATTTTATTAAGTGCAATTCAAATGACACACGCAGCGAATAACCCTTTCTTCGGGAAGTTTAAAACACCGTTCGAGACCCCTCCTTTCGATAAGATCAAGATCGAGCATTATGAGCCCGCTTTCGACGAAGGAATCAAGCAAATGGAAAAAGAGGTGCAAGAGATCGCCAATAACCCGCAACCGGCTACTTTCGAGAATACGGTAGTAGCTCTGGAACGTAGCGGCAAATTATTGGAAACAGTCTCTTCTGTTTTTTTTAATGTATTAGGGGCAGAGGCTAACGACGAGATGATGGAAATCTCGCAACGTGTCTCCCCGAAGTTATCCCAAACCTCCAATAACATCTTCTTAAATGAGAAGCTACTTGCTCGGGTCAAATCAATCTATGATAAAAAAGAACAATTGAACCTTTCTACCGAGGATGCTAAATTGCTGGAAGACCTTTATGAGTCGTTTAAAGCGAATGGGGCTACGTTAAATAAAGATGACAAGGAAAAATACCGCAAGCTAAGTATGGACCTAAGCATGTTAACCTTGCAGTTCGATCAAAACGCCTTGAAAGATAAAAACCGGTTCGAATTACTAATAACGGACGAGAACGAACTATCCGGTTTACCCGAAAGTGCTCGTGACGCAGCGGCCATGTTAGCCAAAAGTAAAGATAAAGACGGATGGTTATTCAATCTCTCGGCTCCGAGTTACATTCCATTCATGCGTTATTCCGACAAGCGTGATTTGCGAGAGAAAATGTATCGTGAATACATGAGCGTAGGAAATAAAGGGGATGAGTTCGACAATAAGGACATTATCAAAAAGATCGTTAATATCCGCCTAGAGATCGCCCAGTTGATGGGATTCAAGAATTACGCCGAATATGCGCTGGAACACACAATGGCTAAAAACTCAGCGAACGTATACAAATTATTGAATCAGTTACTCGAAGCTTATAAACCGATAGCGATCAACGAATACAATGCGGTAGAAGGATTTGCGTTAGGTACAGAGAAAGAGAATATCACCGTTATGCCTTGGGACTGGAGTTATTATTCCGAGAAGTTACGGGATATCCGCTTCAAGGTAAACGACGAGATGACTCGCCCTTATTTCGAGTTAAGCAACGTAAAGAAAGGCGTATTCGGATTAGCTACCCAGCTCTACGGTATCACCTTTAAGGAAAACAAGAAAATCCCGGTTTATCATCCGGAAGTAGACGCTTACGAGGTATACGATGCCGATGGTAAGTTCCTTGCTATCCTTTATACGGACTTCTTCCCTCGTGACGGAAAACAATCCGGCGCTTGGATGAACAATATCAAGGCTCAATACAAAGATAAAGACGGAAAAGATAGCCGTCCTCAGATCGTTATCGTGATGAACTTTACCCGTCCGACAGACACGAAGCCCTCTTTGTTAAGTTTCGACGAGGTGAACACACTCTTGCATGAGTTCGGGCACTCCTTGCACGGCATGCTAGCGCAAGGAACATATTCCAGCCTTTCGGGAACCAGCGTTTATCGTGATTTCGTAGAATTACCTTCCCAGATCATGGAGAACTGGTTGACTGAAAAAGAGTTCTTAGATCAGATCGCCGTTCATTACCAGACCGGAGAGAAAATCCCGCAAGAGATGATACAAAGCTTGGTAAACGCCTCAAACTTCAACGCTGGCTACCTTTGCTGCCGCCAATTAAGCTTTGGCTTGCTGGATATGGCATGGCATACGTTGGAGCAACCTTTCGACGGTGACGTAGCGGCATTCGAGAAAAAAGCTTGGGCTCCGACCGTAATCATGCCGGAAGTACCGGAAGCCTTGATGGGCACAAGCTTCGGACATATCTTCTCCGGAGGATACGCGGCTGGCTATTACGGATATAAATGGGCCGAGGTATTAGACGCCGACGCTTTCTCCGTTTTCAAATCGAAAGGAATCTTCAACAAGGAGGTCGCGAAATCTTTCCGTGACAATATCTTATCCAAAGGTGGAACAGAAGATCCTGCCGTGTTATACAAGCGTTTCCGTGGACAAGAGCCTACGATAGACGCCTTATTAATCCGTAATGGTATTAAGAAGTAATAATTTACCGGGCGATAAGCCCGGTAAATCTAAATAATCACTACCTTTGTGTCTGGATTAAAAGACAAAAGAGTAAACAAATGTGCGAGAAAACAGAAAAACAGCACGAATTAGATAAACGTTACCTGCGAATGGCCGCTATCTGGGCCGAGAATTCGTACTGTAAACGACGCCAAGTGGGCGCATTATTAGTAAAAGATAAAATGATCATATCCGACGGATACAATGGAACACCCGCCGGTTTTGAAAATGTTTGCGAAGACGAGAACAATGTCACCAAGCCTTATGTTCTACAGGCTTAGTCTGACGCCATCACAAAAGTGGCAGCCTCGTCGAACAGCAGTAAAGGAGCGACCATTTATGTTACC
>OGCX01000711.1_pt1 | contig 13804 bp, 7 predicted proteins | sample 1570261 | NCBI WGS metagenome assembly OGCX01 (sample SAMEA2582161, study PRJEB24529) | metagenome | biome: Human gut stool | place: China | collected 2011 | reverse complement strand
AAGGCTCTGTTATACTGCTTAATTTGTTTATACTATGCCCCGTAAATAGTCTGCAATTCACTTGAATAACTATACATCTCATGCTCCCGGATATATTCTTCCGCTTTCTTTAAATGTTTCAGAGCTTCCGGGAGTTTATCTTCTGCGATATACAGTATTGCATAATGACGATGCACCACATATTCCAAATAATAGAGGGGGTTTTCATTATCCAGCCATTCGATTCCTTTCTCTTTACAAATCTTGATATACTCTTCCAACCGATGGGTATACTTCATTTTCTTCTCCAGATTCGTAGATTTATTCATCAACTGCCGGATAATATTGACACGCTTGATTAGCGGAGCATTTCTCATCTCCATACTGTTTATAACTTCCTCATACAAAGCGACACCTTCTTCTTCCAGATTATTAGATAAATAAAAATCAGCTAAGGCCTGATTCGCCATCTCCATTCCTTCCGGGAATTTCAACGTTCCGGCTTCCTCTTTCAAACGGGTGACATATTTCAGCGCCTCTTCATTCTTCTTACTACGAGTCAACACATAAATATACCAGGCTTTCATCCTGAAATATTTAACCAGCCTGTTCTGTTCCAAAAATAAAGGCAACGCTTTTTGCATCCAGAAATACAGACTGTCGGGATTCTTTGAATAATAATACCGCACATAACAGAACATCGCATTCGCCTCCTGATAGCTATCTTTCTGGCGCCGTGCCTCTTCCAGCAAACGAGTTGTATACATAAAGCCAACCTGTTGCTGGACATGTTCCCGAGCTAAAGTATAAAGAGTGTCGAGCGACAACGTTTCTTTATTCTTTTCAGCGGCGTTTAATGTTTCCGGGGTACAATATCCCCAAAGAAAACAAAAACTGATAAACAGTATTCCCCTTAATACCCTCATTTCTTACAAACCTTGCATATAGATCAAGGCCTGCAAGTTAGCAAAAATTAAATAGATTATACCTTTTTAATAAAAGATAAAAATAAAAAGTCCCATATTTGTCTGATTCAGAACAAATATGGGACCTATAACAGGATAAAAATAGCTTTTTACTTCTTCAGAGCGGCAATGCTTTCTTCGATCGACTTGATCTTACTTTCGGCATCCGCCTGTTTCTTACGTTCCATTTCGATCACTTTTGCAGGAGCTTTGCTTACAAAACTTTCGTTACTTAGCTTCTTCTGTACGAAAGCAAGGAAACCCTGCTGGTATTTCAGTTCTTCAGCCAGTTTTGCCAATTCTTCTTCCACATTGATCATATTGCCCAGAGGAACAGCATATTCAGTTGTACGAACCAGGAAAGAAACAGCACCGGCCGCTTTATCGTCAGTCTTTGTAATTTCAGACAGGTTACACATCTTGGAAATAACCGGATTGAAAGCATCGTTATGATCGCCTAAAACCTGTAAAGCCAATGTATCCTTGTTCGGAATATTTTTTTGCAAACGAATAGTACGGACACCACTAACAATTTCTTTCACTACTTCAAAAGCATCCAGATAGGCGCTATCGACCGGAGCTACTTCCGGCATCAACGCCACCATCAAACTTTCACCTTCCTTGCGCGGTTCCAATGCCTGCCACAATTCTTCCGTAATGAACGGCATGAACGGGTGAAGCAAACGAAGCAAGGCGTCGAAGAAACCAAGAGTCGCATCATAAGTCGCCTTGTCGATCGGCAGCAGATAACCCGGCTTGATCATTTCCAGATACCAGGAAGAGAATTCGTCCCAGAACAATTTATAGATCATCATCATTGCCTCACTCAGACGGTATTTGCCGAACAGGTCGTCCACTTCGGCAATCGTCTTGTCCAACTGCATCTTAAACCACTTAACAGCAGTTGCCGATGCTTCCGGCTGTGCGATCGTATCGTCTACCGTCCAACCTTTGATCAGACGGAAGGCATTCCATATCTTATTATTGAAATTACGTCCCTGCTCACACAATGCCTCATCGAAAGGAATATCGTTTCCGGCAGGTGCAGCCATCATCAGCCCCATACGGACACCATCGGCTCCATACTGTTCGATCAGCAGCAGCGGATCGGGAGAGTTTCCCAATGACTTGGACATCTTACGTCCCAGCTTGTCGCGAACGATACCGGTAAAGTACACATTCTTGAACGGCATATCTTTACGGTACTCATAACCGGCCATGATCATACGGGCAACCCAGAAGAAGATGATATCCGGTCCTGTCACCAGGTCGCTGGTCGGATAGTAGTAATTGATTTCTTCGTTATCCGGATTATTGATACCGTCGAACAAAGAGATCGGCCACAACCAGGAAGAGAACCAGGTATCCAGACAGTCGTCGTCCTGACGCAGGTCGGCCATAGTCAATGCCGGATTCTTCTCTTTTGCCAGTTCCAATGCTTTTTCTGCTGTCTCAGCTACTACATAGCCACCTTCCGGCAGATAATAAGCCGGGATGCGGTGTCCCCACCATAACTGACGGCTGATACACCAGTCCTTGATGTTTTCCATCCAGTGACGGTACGTATTCTTGAACTTAGGCGGATAGAATTTAAGTTCGTCATTCATAACCGGTTCCAAAGCAATCTGGGCCAGATGTTCCATTTTCAGGAACCACTGCATAGACAACTTCGGTTCGATAGGAACGTTTGTACGTTCAGAATAACCGACCTTGTTTTCGTAAGCTTCCACTTTTTCCAGCAAGCCGGCTGCTTCCAGGTCTTTCTCGATCTGTTCACGAACATCGAAACGATCCATACCGATATATAAACCGGCTGCTTCGCTCAATGTACCGTTATCGTTGAAAATATCGATGGATGGCAAGTTGTATTTCTCACCCAGCATATAGTCATTTACGTCATGCGCCGGAGTCACTTTCAGACAACCTGTACCGAATTCGATATCTACATAATCGTCTTCGATAACCGGAATCACACGGTTTACCAGCGGAACGATCACCTTCTTACCTCTCAGGTGCTGATTCTTCGGGTCGTTCGGATTGATACACATGGCAGTATCGCCCATGATCGTTTCCGGACGGGTGGTTGCCACTACGGCGTAACCATCCTCGCCTTCGATTTTATAACGGAGGTAAAACAGTTTGCTATGTTCTTCCTTATAAATTACTTCTTCATCGGAAAGAGCGGTCAGGGCCTTCGGGTCCCAGTTCACCATACGTACACCACGGTAGATCAGTCCTTTTTCAAACAGGTCTACGAATACTTTCAATACGCTTTCTGAACGTTTTTCATCCATCGTAAAAGCCGTACGGTCCCAATCGCAGGATGCACCCAGTTTACGTAACTGTTTCAGGATGATACCTCCGTGCTCTTCTTTCCATTCCCAGGCATGTTTCAAAAACTCGTCGCGGGTCAGGTCCGTTTTCTTGATTCCCTGCTGAGCCAGTCTGTTTACAACCTTTGCTTCAGTAGCGATAGAAGCATGGTCGGTGCCCGGCACCCAGCAAGCATTCTTTCCAAGCATGCGGGCACGGCGGATCAGGATATCCTGAATGGTATTGTTAAGCATGTGTCCCATATGAAGTACGCCGGTGACGTTAGGGGGCGGAATGACGATTGTGTACGGCTCACGGCCGTCTGGTTTCGACTTGAAGAAGCCGTTATCCAACCAATACTGATACCACTTTCCCTCTACTTCGGCGGGGTTGTACTTACTTGCAATTTCCATATTGTTTTGTTCTAATTATATCCTTATTAAACACAGGCCAGTCAGCCTGTTATTTTTGAGTTGCAAAGGTACAAAAAATATTATCATATAGCATGTTCCGCCTATAAAATCAGGATACATCAGTCATTGATCCCTACACCGAACTGCGTCTGTTGCCTTTCAACATCTTTCACTTTCAATTGATTTAATTCTTTACGTAAACGTTCGTTCTCCCTTTCCAGATCACTTTTGTTAGTGGAAAGATTAACTACAGAGCGGGATTGTCCGGATAAGGATAACTCTTTCTGTGAGAAAACTTCTTTTTGATCATTTGCTACACTTTCAAACTCCAGTATCCCCTCCAACGGACGTGACTGGCCCGGATTTTGCATGGAAGCACTGATTTTGATTTTACCTGACTTTGTTGTCGATTGTACCAGGACCGGAGCAGTCCCCCAAACGACCGGACACGGATTCGTACCCACGGAAGCCTCTCCCAGCAAACGTCCCTCACCTTCTATCTCAAACCGGACAACTGAATTATTCAAACGTTTTACCGTTCCACGCTTATCTACGATTTCGGCAATGATAGTTACCACATCGGAGCCATCCGCTTTCAAAGGAACCTGCTCATTGTCCAGACGAAGAGAAATATGGTCTGCCTGACCAGACGGATAGCGTTTATCGCTCACTACGACTTTCCCGTCTATCAATCCCTCGGCCAGCAGATACGCATCATCCTGCCTTCCTGAGCGGGCCATCGCTTTCCATTCCATAAAATGAAATGCATCCGCAAAAGTTATTATAGGAGAAGGCATACCTTTATGATCAGGGTCTTTCTTATAAATATACTCTTTCCCATTCTTGAAGACTGTTAAACGTACTTCATCACAATTGGAATACACAGTCACATCTTTCGGTGAAAAAGGTGTAAGTTCATGTGCTATATAGATCATCGGTCCATTATCCGCAATCAAATCGCTTTTTTCCGGAGAACGCTGCGACATAAACATATAATAAGACGCTTTCGGCTGGCGAAAAGCATCCATAATTCCGCCATAAAAAGGATCGGCATGATAACCGCGCTGATGATCGAACGAATGCCAGAAACAGGCACCGACTATCTGACCGGGCTTATTGCAGATCGTTTCATAACATAAAACCGGATAATCCTTTACATAAGACGGATTCGCATAATGCTCCGCCTGAAGCAGCATCGGTACTTCTCCCCATCCCCGTGCCACACGGCTATCCGAGTTCTGGGCGTTCCAATCGTCGACATTATCCCCCCATTCACGAATGAAATAGGTTTTATCTGTCCGTAATTTCGATTCGATCGGACGCAGTAACAAGGAGTAGTAATGATCACCTTCCGCCCCGTCGTCACAGGCCGCAATACTATAGGGATACGGATATTCTTGCCGGCATATATCCAATGCCTTTTTGGCAAAGTCCTCCGGATAATGCGTCTCATTCAGGATTGGTTCCCAGAAGAACAAAGAGGCATGATTACGATGTATACGGATCATATTCCGTATATCCGAATAAACACGCTCTCCAAAAACCGGTTCTTTATTCCAGAACTGCCAACCCGGAACTTCTACCAGTGCAAACAAACCTAATTCATCACAAGCATCCATAAAAGCCGGGTCTATCACATAATGGGTACGAATAACCTTCAACCCCGTATCACGCAGTTTTTTGGCATCCCGCCATTGCATTGAATTCGGCAAAGCATTACCCAAAACAGCAAAATCTTGGTGCCGGTTTGTTCCCATGATCTTTCCTTCGTAAGGTTTTCCGTTTATCCATAAACCTTCCGTTTGTTTAAATTCGATACTTCTGATACCGATTCTCTGACGATAGCCATCCACAATCCGGTCATTAGCTCCTTTGACCATCACTTCCAAATCATATAAATAAGGATGATCGGGACTCCATAAAGAAGGTGCGTTAATTTTCATCGAACCAACAGCATACGAAGCATTTCCCCTCTTCACTGTCAACTTCTTCGATACACGCTTGACAAGTTCACCAGATTTCCTTTTCAACTCAAAAGTAACCGTAACATTCTTATCGCTTACCGAACTATTCCGGATATGGGCTTTTAGATTGACAAGGGCACTTTTTTCAGACACATCCGCATAAGAAACAAACAGGCCGCCCCCCGCAACTTCATTTTCATAATTTGCATTGGTTATAAACACATCATTATGTGCAATCAGCCAGCAATCACGGTAAATGCCTCCGAAATAAGTAAAGTCCAGCATATTTTGCGGTTTACCGACCGGATAAGAAGGGTCATCACTATTATCTGCCTTTACTGCTATTACATTTTCTTCTCCCCACTTCAGGAGATTAGTTACATCTAAAATAACAGGTAAATATCCACCATAATGCTTTTTCAATAATTGCCCATTCACATAGACTTCACTTTTACCCATTATCGCTTCAAAATGTATAAACATTTGTTTTCCTTTCAACCGTTCATCCGGAGTAAAATGTTTACGATACCAGGCAATACCCTGATAATTAGCACAACCACTGGCTTCCTCCGGCAGATACTCCAATCCATGCGGAACAGAGACCACCTCCCAGCCGGAGTCATCAAAATTCACAGTATAGGGCATCCCCGGCACGTCACCTTTAATAAATCTCCATGCCAGATTCATGGAATAAACCTCACGTCCGGTATTAGGCAACTCATAAAAACCGGCAGTCGAGAACTCCGGCAAGTTTGAGGCTGACAGATTGAATGTCAATAAGAGAAAGAGTAACGCTAAAATATTCTTTTTCATAAAATAGTCTGTTATTAGAATCAATCACTTTTACTTTCAAAAGGAAACCCCGCATCTTCATCCGCAAATTAAGATCCGGGGTTCTCCAACCTAATTAGTAATCAGTATTACCAATCTTTATTCTGCACCAGATTTGAATTATTATCTATGGCTTCCTGAGGAACCGGGAACAAATACATCTTATCATTCCAGAAACGTTCTTCCACAAACTTATTATCCATAGCTTCACTAATCGCTTTCAAACGTGCACCGTATACTTTGCCGGATTTCACCTTATCTGCAATACGCCAACGAATAATATCATAATAACGCAAACCTTCAAAGGCCGTTTCTATCCGTCTTTCATGGCGTAACTTTTCACGCAGTACAGATTGGGAAGCAATTACAATATCAGGCATCCCCGCCCGTTGACGGATTTGGTTAATCAACGTAACCGCTTCACCCAAATCCTGACCGGATTCGATCAAAGCCTCCGCCCGCATCAAAAGGACATCTCCATAACGCAAAATAGTCAAATTCTTCTGACCACGTGTACGGTCTGCATATTCTCCCTGCAAATCCACCCACTTCGTGACCAGAAAGCCGGTCATATGAGTTTCTTTCTTTACATAATCCTTACTGTCCGGATCGTCAACACCATAGCGTGAAAGAACATTTCCACCCACTTTCCACTCCCAATACGGCCACATGATCGTAGCTGCCAGACGAGGATCGCGGAAATCATATTCTCCGCGATGCGTTTCAGCTTCCGCATCTTTCCTGTTCTGGAAATATTCACACCCCAGAGATTCGCATTCGGAAACCGGATGACCGTTCACACATTCATAATCGTCCACCAACTCCTGCAACCCCAACACATGGGACCAACCGGCATAAATGGAAGAGGCCGGAGACAGGTTACGGTTCAGTTCATGTACAACCAACGGAGAGCTATATTGATGTTCAAAAATCACTTCCTTATTACTGCCATCAGCCTGTGGACGGAATAATTCTTCATAACTGGGATGAAGCTCGTATTTTCCGGCTTTAATCACCTCATTCGTATAATAAAGAACCTTTTCATAATTCTTTTCATGTAGATAAATACGGGAAAGAAATGCATTTACTACCTGCTTGTTAACACGACCGGTTTCCGTTATAGCAACCTTCTCAATATTCGGTAAAACTCCATCTTCCAACTCCTTCAATATAAAATCCAAAACTTCCTGGCGAGGCTGACGTGATGTCTCACGAGCTTTAGCCACACTCAAAGTCTTAGTAATCAAAGGTACATCTCCAAAAAAGAAAACCATATCATAATAAACAAATGCACGAATAAAACGTACTTCCGCATTAAAACGGAGATATTCTTCTTCCGATATCTGGTCTTTCGCTTTCTCGATCCCTTCCAATATATCATTCAGCTTGGCTATGGAAGCATACTTCCATTCATCCTTAACTGCTGCACTCTGGGTAGTATAAGTACCGTTCCCCACTTCTTTATATTTGGCTTCACGATGTGTTGCATTATCACTGATACAATCACGAAGTACTACTTCGTTGGGTCCATACACATATTGATAAGCTCCCTTTACCATCATTTCCGTCTGGCTCTTATCGCTCCACCATTGATCTTCTGAAATCTGATCCAAAGGAGGAGTTGTCAGGAAACTGTCGCATGAAGAAACACCTAGCGCCATCATGGCCGCACATATATATATTTTTATTGATTTCATTTTTCCAGCTTATTAAAATTGAACATTCAAACCAAAAGAATACGTCCGGGCAAACGGATAAGACACTGATTTTTCAGATTCCGGATCCATACCCGGCACAAAATCAGAAACAGTAAACAAATTATTAGCAGAAAAATAGACACGGACTCTATCAAAACCCGCCGGTCTCAATATCTCACGCGGAATAGTATATCCGATCTGTAAATTCTTCATACGGAAATATCCGGCATTGATCATCCAGTAATCAGACTGCTGATAATTATGCGTTCCATCGTCCTTATTCAAAATACGCGGATATTTGGCTCCTGTATTTTCCGGTGTCCAGTAATCCAAATGATGTTCAAAGATAGAAGAATCATAAAACGGTCTGACAAAATTATCCATTATAACCCGATCTTTCTGCCCGATCCCCTGGAAGAACATATTCAAATCAAAGTTCTTGTAATCAAATCCCAGATTCACACCATACAAGAAATGCGGGTTCGGATCACCTATTACAACACGGTCGTTAGCATCGATCTTATCATCTCCATTCTGGTTTTTATAACGTATGTCACCGGCTGCCGTATTGGAATTCTGGAAAGGAGCATTGGCTACCTCTTCGTCAGACTGAAATAACCCCATAGATTCGTATCCGTAAATAGAATTAAACGGTAATCCGACTTCCGTATAGGTGTTGGATCCTTTCCACGGACCTGTATCTCCCAGATCGACAACTTCATTCCGGTTATCCGACAAGTTACCAGAAATGCTGTAACCAAAATCATTAATCCGGTCATTCCAGCTCAGAGACAGTTCCCATCCTTTATTACGGACTTCACCGACATTCATATTCGGTTTACCGAATCCATATTCTAACGGAACAGGCATTTCCAACAAAATATCTTTAGTATTCTTGATATAATATTCACCGGTAAAATTCAAACGGCTGTTTAACACCTTTACATCTAAACCAAAGTTTAACATGTCGGAATGTTCCCAAGTCAGTTCCTGATTTCCGATCGTCTTCAAAGAAGCAATCTGCTGATAAGTATTGTTCAGTATCAGACCTCCTGTAGAAATCAATGTATAACTCGGATAAAGTCCTAATCCGGTCGCACTACCTGTTTGTCCCCAGGATGCCCTGATCTTTAGATCATCCAGCCAGCTACGTATACCTTTCATAAACGATTCCTGAGAAATTCTCCATGCAGCAGCCACAGAAGGGAAAGTGGACCAACGGCTTCCTTTGGCGAAACGGGAAGAAGCATCCGAACGCATACTCAATGACAAAATATATTTATTATCATAATCATAATTAATACGACCGATAAACGAAGCCAACGCCCAGTGTTCACCATTTCCGTCATTACTCCAGTTATCTTTCGGCCCTGGGTTCAATTCCCAGATAATATCAGTCGGATAACCGGAACGGGCACCTTTCAGCCAGTCGCTGTTCTCACTTTCCTGCTGATAACCTGCCAGGATATCCAGATTATGAATACCAAAACTCTTCTTATAATTCAACAATGCCTGCAAGTTATAATAAGCATTATAATCGCGACGATCTGAAAAACTATTCTCTCCGTTTTCAAAAACCTCCTGTGTAAAATAGTTTTTATGAAATACTTTACGGGCTCTGGATTCTTCATTTTTGAAAGTATATTTCACATTAGCTATTCCGGTAAACTCCAATCCGTCAATAATTTCATAATCCAGCTTGAAAATACCTGAAGCTTCATGCCTGTTCGTATATTTCTGCCCACCTTCATAAAGGGGAACCAATGGGTTTGTAAAGAATCCGGGATTATATCCGTATGAACCATCCGTATAATAGGCAACCATTGTCGGATCGGCCTGAATCAACTGTTTATAAATATCTTCCTGATTATTCAAGGCATCCATATCCCTCAGTTGATAACGTATATCAAAAGAGATACCAAACTTTTTGGTGATCGAAATATCCGTACTCGAACGCACATTGAATACATTCTGTTGAGTATTCGGGAAAATGCCAGTCTGATGATCTACACCCGCACTTACCAGATATCTCACTTTTTCCGTACCACCGGAAGCCTCCAGACCATGACGCGTCGTAACGCTGTTCTGTATCGCCAAATCCAACCAGTTTGTGTTCGGATAACGATTCAGATCCGTACCGTTGGCAAACTTTGAAATATCTTCATCGGTATAAATCGGAGCACGTCCCATATTTCTCTCCGCCTCATTCTTTATTCTTGCATATTCCGCTGAACTGATCGACTGCGGCATATACATCGGCGTATTAACTCCCACCGAGCCGTTATAACGGAAAGTTGGTTTACCCATCTTACCGCGTTTTGTGGTTATCAGCAATACACCATTTGCGGCCCGTGAACCATAAATAGCCGAAGATGCTGCATCTTTCAGTACATTAATACTCTCAATATCTTCCGGATTCAAGAAGTTAAAATCGGCAGGAACTCCATCGACCAACACCAAAGGTTCAGAAGAATTATCCGACTTCAAAACGGAAGATCCGCGCAGTTGAAGTTTAGGGGATTCACCCGGGGCACCTTTTGCCGTTACACTCAAGCCCGGAATCTGCCCTTGCAGAGCTTCACCGACCGTCTGGACAGGACGGTTCTGAAGAACATCCGACTTAATCGTTGTCACAGCCGTAGCAATATTTCCCTTCCGTTGTGTACCGTATCCCACGACCACTACTTCATCCAGGTTCTGTGCATCCTCTTTCAGTACAATGGACCAGTTTTTTCTATTTTTTACCGGAATTTGCTGTTCTACATAACCAATGTATGAAATCACTAAGATATCATTATCCGAAGGTACTTCCAAACTAAAGTTACCTTCCATATCCGTGATCGTACCGACTGTTGTACCTTTAATAAAGACATTGGCTCCGATTACCGACAAGCCACTTTCATCGGTTACCGCCCCTTTGACCAGTTTACCGGATTGCTGGGATACTGCGGCTTGTGTTTGTGAGTGTTTCGTCAAAACAACATATCCGTCATCAAAAACAAATGACACGCCGGTTCCATCGAATATTCTGTTCAGACAGTCGCCGACTGTGTTATTCCCTTTCTTTAAAGAAACCGTTCTGTTTGCGTCAATCTCTCCTTTATTATAAACAAACATATAACCAGTTTCCTTTTCAACCTGTTTGATAAAGTCTCCGATCGTCATACGAGTGTTTGCAATATTTACTTTTGCCGTCTGCGAACTTAAATCCGACGCATAAGATGCAAAAATGCAGACAAACAGTAATAATGTAGAAATTCTCATAATATTTAAAAACTTCTTTAAATGTTTTCTTTGATACAAAAAGATTGACAAAGCATATTTTTCCATACCTTTGTAAAATTAAATGTTTAATACTTTTTTCGACTAAGAGTGTTAGATGTATAGCAGACAGGTGCTGGAACACCTGTCTGCTTTTTTATATAAAAAAGGCTTCTTATTTCTTTTAAATCATAGGCATCTTATTTTAAGGTTACACATATTTTCAGATTCTATTAAGTTAAACCCATCAGATCAAAAACGCCACTATAACCGGCAACAAATTAAACGTAATTTAACAAACAAGCCATATTTCCAGCGTTTAACTTTGATCACTCGCCGATCTTCTTCATGACTTTGTTTTGCATTACACAAGTATTGTTAAGGTCATACGAATGGCCGTCATAGACAATGCCACGACTCTGTAACAGATATTTTCGATATCAGAGTATTTATTGTAAAACAATCAGATTACGTTCATCATCCTTCGTATAAGTGAACGGATATACTATCTGTAATTTCCGCAAAACGCTTTCCACTCCATCCCTTTGTCTGAATTTTCCGGTATAACGGTAGTTACCCAGTTTCGTGTTTTTCACAACAATCGACACATCATAAAACAACTCCAGTTTCTTAATAATATCTGTTAACGACATATCATCAAAAACAAATACGCCTTCTCTCCACGACAGAAAATCGGTATTCTCAAATAAGGCTACTTCCGATGAAGAATCCGACACTATAATTTGCTGTTGCGGACGTAGTGAAAAAGTACGATTCCGGTCGTTTGCACAAAAAACGGAAACCGCTCCCTCAACCAAAGAGGTAACAAAATACTTTTCCGCCTCATAAGCGCTCACATTGAATTTTGTTCCGGTTACCTGTATATCCATTTTGCTTGTCTTGACAACAAAAGGTTTCTCCTTATTCTTTTCTACCTCGAAAAAAGCCTCTCCTTGCAGTTCAACCTCCCGTTGCTTCAAATCAAAACGTTCGGGATAGCGCAATGTTGAATTGGCATTCAACCAAACTTCCGTACCGTCGGCCAGCAATACCCTGGCACGCTGACCGGGCGGGGTTGAAAACTCCTGGTAACGGGCAAGTTCTTCGCCTCTTCCTCCCATATTTGTCATTAATAAATAAGTTGACAAAACAGAGAACACCATAATAGCCGCATAACCTGCTATTCTTCGCATATTAAATAAGAACGTGCGTTTTTTCCTCAAATGAACAAACGACCGGTATTGCATATCAGAAGCAGGATGCTCCTCCCGGACCATAGAAACAAGTGCCGACAGATTTTGTATATCGGCTGCTTCTTTCTTTAGTTCTGTATTTTCTTTTAATAACAGAAAAAGAGTTTGCTTTTCTTCTGATGAAATATCTCCTGTCAAATATTTAGATAACAGATCATGCATATTTTCTTCCATTTATAAAGTTAAACCCTTACCGGGAGACAGACCACTATAAAGCAGTTCAAAATAAACATTAATTAACCAAGAACAAAAGCAAGGGCAAGTAATCTTTCAGTTCTACACGTAGCTTTTTCAATGCTGTAACAATATGGTTTTCAACTGTATTTACAGATATTCCTAACTCTTCTGATATTTCTTTATACTTTAATCCCTCGATACGGCTTTTTATAAACACCTCCCGGCAACGTTCCGGCAATGTATCCAAAGCCCGCTGAATGATCTCCTGCAACTCCTTTTCCGAATGATATGAATACTCCATCGATTCCAAAGCATATAGTTTGAAACCCAATTCTTCTTTCATCTGAGCATTATATTCCTCTTCTATAAGTTTATGTCTCAGGAAATTCAGGCATCTGTTTTTAACCAGGGTAAACAAATAGGTAGTAAGTGTACAGGACAATTCAAGTTCATCTTTTTTCTCCCAAAGTACCAAAAAGACATCCTGCACTATATTTTCCACATCCTCATTTGCCGATATGTAATTCTTAGCAAATGCAAACATCTTCGGATAGTACAGCTTATATATTTTTTCAAATGTATCTTGGGGATAAACCATATCTAATTCTGCAAATTCTATACTTTAGCAAAAGTAACATATTATTCTAACTTTTAAACAATCGGGCAAGATTTATCACTTTTCTTTCCATTCCCATATGAATTTCAGGAACACTTTGTCAACACAACCTAGTCACTTTACTGATTGTTTCCCACTGCAATGGGGATTATTCCCCTTTGTAGTGGGGATTGTTCCCCTTTACAATGGGGAAAATTCCCCACGTAATAAAAAAATATGGGGAATTTAAACTGGGAAAAGAAACACAGATGATAGAAGTTACGGGGCAAAAACAACCGGGACAAACACCTTAGCCGTATCCACCTGCCAGTCCGGTCCTTTTTCAATCAGGCGGA
>OGCX01000708.1_pt1 | contig 13843 bp, 8 predicted proteins | sample 1570261 | NCBI WGS metagenome assembly OGCX01 (sample SAMEA2582161, study PRJEB24529) | metagenome | biome: Human gut stool | place: China | collected 2011 | reverse complement strand
GACGATACTGAAGGGCGGACCGTATCATCATGAGTAATACTTAACGAACAAATCACAGAGGAATGAAGTACTACCCTCTTTCATGATTTTCCTGTATACATACAGGAATATTCATGGTTTAAAATACTGAGCTAAGATAATATGAAACTGCGCCCTACTCAATAATAATTATTCCCAAAGAGAGACATTTGCCGAATATCATATAGTTTGTAAATATGAGGGAATGAGTAATTTAGTATGTATTTGTTATATATGGAAAAAGTAGTTAGTTTATTTAGTTCTTGCAGAACTTATTACATGTCTACAACCTCATTATCAAGTTTTTTAGGATGACTCCGATAGCACACGGTTGCATGAGAAACCCTTGTGAAGCGGTCTGGTAGAAGATTATGGTACTATTGTTCTACCAAGATAAGTACTTTAAATATTGATATTCAATTAATTATCTTAATAAGTCATGTAGTATATTATACCTATTTTTATATACTAATCACAATAAAATACTTATTGGGGGGATTCGGGAATGACACAAGGCGAAAATATTTTTTTTAATTCATAAAGAAAATAATATGCATTCTTGCGTGTTATTCAAATAAATAATTATCTTTGCGCATAAAATTTGTTGCCTATTATAAATATAACCTAATTAACCAATGTGATATGATATGAAAAACAACTCTTAATTTAGAACATGCAATAAGTTCTGCAAGAACATATTCAACCTTTAACTCAATCTACAATTAACCCAATGTTAAATCTAAAAGAAAAAGCATGAGACAATTTCATTTTTTTTGTAAACAACGGTATTTGAAGTATACTGTTCTGTCATTGCTTCTTTGTCCGCTTTCTTCCTCTGCAGCAGAGGCATGGAAGGATGTGAAAGGAGAATCTACTACTAATATTGTTGAATCGACTCAACAGAAAAAGCAAAAGCGTGTTATTACCGGTGTAGTAAGGGATAGCGATACCAATGAACCTATTATTGGAGCTTCTGTTTGGCTAAAAAACAGTTCGGTAGGTGCTGTGACCGATATAGACGGTAAATATTCTATCACGATAGAAGGTGTAGGTGGAGTACTTGAATTCTCTTATATCGGTATGAAGAAGCAGGAAATTGCAATCATAGACCAAAAGAGTATCAATGTCACTCTTCAACCCGATACTGAAGTATTGGACGAAGTTGTTGTTGTCGGATATGGTAGCCAGAAAAAAGAAAGTGTTGTTGGGGCTATCTCAACGCTAGACATCAAAAAACTGAAAGTTCCCGGAGCATCAATTTCAAATGTGTTGGCAGGTCAGTTATCCGGTGTTGTGGCTATGACCCGTTCGGGAGAGCCCGGCAAAAATAGTGCCGCGGATTTCTACATTCGTGGTGTATCTTCCTTTAAGGGAACTTCCACTCCGTTAGTGCTGGTAGATGGCATCGAACGTGATCTTGATCTGGTAGATACAGACGATATCGCTTCATTCTCCATTCTGAAAGATGCTTCGGCCACAGCGATCTATGGTTCGCAGGGTGCCAATGGCGGAGTGCTGATTACTACTAAGAAAGGACAGGAAGGCAAATTACAGATATCATTTTCTTCTTCATCCGAATTCAGCAAAGCGTACATGGTGCCCGAATTCCAGAACACGTATGGAAATAAAGAAGGTATGTTCGAAAGCTGGGGTGACAAACTGGCCCGTCCGAATTCGTATGATCCCAAGAGTGATTTCTTCAACACCGGAACCAACTTTATCAACTCGTTGACCTTGTCTACCGGTACAAAGCAGAATCAAACTTTTGCTTCGGTTTCATCCACCAATTCAAAAGGTATTGTTCCCAACAATTCTTATGACCGTCTGAACTTCACCATTCGCAATACAGCCACTTTTCTGGACGATAAATTGCAGTTGGATTTAGGAGCGTCCTATGTGAAACAGGAAGATAAAAACATGGTATCGCAGGGACAATACTGGAATCCGGTGATTTCTGCCTACCTTTTCCCCCGTGGAGAAGACTTCGAAGATATCAAGACTTTCGAGCGTTATGACCAGAGCCGCAATATTCCGATACAGTATTGGCCGATTGCCGATGCAACCTATGGTTCGCAGAATCCGTACTGGACTGCTTATCGCAACATCGCAACGAACGAGAAGAGCCGTTATATGTTTAATGTCGGTCTGAGCTATAAGATCACCGACTGGATGAATCTTGCCGGACGTTATCGTATGGACGATACTCATGTTCAGTTTGAACGTAAGGTTTATGCTACTTCCGATCAGAAATTTGCCGAAGGAAAGAAAGGTCTGTATGATTACAGCAATTACAAAGACCGTCAGGAGTATGCCGACTTTATGTTAAATATCAACAAGCAGTTCAACGATTTTAATATTTCTGCCAACTTGGGTTATAGCTACTCTAACTACTGGTCGCTGGCAAGAGGCTACAAAGGAACCTTGCTCGGAGTAACAAACCTGTTTGCCGCCAGCAACATCGACCCTTCCAACGGTCGTATCTCGGAAGACGGAGGTGACAGTCGCGTACGTAATCACGCTATCTTTGCCAACGTCGAACTGGGCTGGAGAAGTATGCTTTATCTTACATTGACAGGTCGTAATGACTGGAACTCCCGGTTGGTAAACACCAGCGAAGAATCCTTTTTCTATCCCTCGGTAGGTCTGTCCGGTATTATCTCTGAAATGGTGAAACTGCCCGAGTTCATTTCCTATTTAAAGGTACGCGGGTCTTATACGGAAGTCGGTTCTCCGGTATCACAGTCGGGACTTACTCCGGGAACTGTGACCACTCCGATTATCGGTGGTGCACTGGCTCCCACAGGCATCTATCCTTTTACTGATTTCAAGGCAGAACGTACCCGTTCTTATGAATTGGGATTGAGTGTACGTTTATGGAATAAACTGAGTGCCGAAGTTACTTACTATAAATCGAATACATACAATCAGACCTTTATTGGCGATTTACCGGAATTTTCGGGTTACAAACAAATCTATTTGCAGGCTGGTAATGTGCAAAATCACGGTTGGGAAGCATCGTTGGGATACAGAGACAGTTTCGGAGACTTTAGCTTCTCCTCCAATCTGACCTTCTCGCGCAATGTCAATGAAATCAAAGAAATGGTGGAAAACTATCGTACTGACATGAGCCCCGAGCCCATCAACGTACCCGAAGTAAGGAAAGACAACGGACGCGTTATATTAAAAGTAGGCGGCAGCATCAACGATATATATGCCAATACTTTCCTGAAGAAAGACAGTCAGGGGTATGTTGAAATCAAGCAAGACGGTTCGTACGGACTCGAACAAGGTGAACCCGTTTTCTTGGGCAAGACGTCACCGGACTTTAATCTAGGATGGAGCAACTCGCTGTCATACAAAGGATTCGGACTCAGCTTCCTGATTAACGGACGTTTTGGTGGTGTGGTAACTTCCTCTACCCAAGCTATTCTCGATCGCTTCGGAGTATCCAAAGCATCTGCCGAAGCACGCGATGCAGGCGGTGTCTTACTGCCCGGACAAGGGAGAGTGGATGCGCAATCGTATTATCAGCTGATAGGTACGGGTGACTATACCACTTCCGGATATTATGTGTATAGTGCAACAAATATCCGTCTGCAAGAGCTGACTTTGAGTTACAGGTTCCCCGACCTTTGGTTTAAGAATGTGCTGAAAGATGTTACTTTGTCATTCATTGCCAATAACCCCTGGATGCTCTATAGCAAAGCTCCGCACGATCCGGAACTGACTCCGTCCGTAGGAACTTACGGTCAAGGTAATGACTATTTTATGCAGCCGAGTGTGAGAAGTTTCGGTTTCGGTATTAAATTTAAATTATAACTGACCCATGAAAAAGATAAATCAATATAAACTATTAGCAGGAATTTGCGCTTTGTCGCTCTTTACTGCTTGTGACTTCGAAGAGTTAAACACCAATCCGTTCGAGATGACCGACGAAATGGGTATAAGAGATGGTGTTGCTGTCGGAGGTGCTGTTATGGCGATGCAAAGAGCTGTAATCACCGTAGGAACTCAGGCTGACGATACGGAGGCCATCAACCAGTATCAGGTTGCATACAATCTGTCAGCCGATTCGTGGAGCGGATTTTTCGGACAGAATAATAACTGATATAGCGGTAGCAACAATACTACCTATTACTTACAGGACAATTGGGTGGCGGCTACCTATACCAACTCATATACGACACTGCTGTCTTCCTGGAAAAAGATAAAACAAGAATCCGAAAAGAACGAAACACCGGAAATCTTTGCTTTGGCTCAGATTCTGAAAATATCTGCTTGGCACAAAACGCTTGAGTCTTTCGGTCCCATTCCTTACACCCATGCAGGAGAACCTGCACTGGTGATACCTTTCGACAGCGAGCAAGTTGCATTCAATGCCATGTTTGCCGATCTGACGGCCGCTATCGAAGCCTTGACAGTGAGAGCGGAACAAGGGGCAACTATTGTTGCCGATTATGATGCCGTATATGCCGGTGATACGAGAAAATGGGTGAAATACGCCAATTCGCTGATGTTGCGTCTGGCAATGCGTATCAGTTATGCGGACGAAACGACTGCACAGAAATATGCCCGTCAGGCTTTGAATCATCCGTTTGGAGTGATGACTTCCAAATCGGACGAGGCACAGATGAGCACCGGAGCCGGAATGGTATTTCGTAACAACATCGATTGGCTGGCCAATCAATACAATGAGTGCCGCATGGGCTCTTCCATGTTTTCTTATTTGTTGGGCTATCAGGACCCGCGTTTGAGTGCTTATTTTGAAGCTTCTCCCAGTGCGTATGCGGTAGCGGCTTTTGATGGAAAAAACTATCAGGCGGTGCCTCCCGGCAATGCCAATCAGCAGAATACGATTTATACCGATTTCTCCAAGCCCAATATTACCTCGAATACTCCGACTTACTGGATGCGTGCTTCCGAAGTTTATTTCCTGAGAGCTGAGGCTGCGTTGAGATGGGGAAGCGAATTTGGTGATGCGGAAGCACTGTACGAACAAGGAGTTGCCACGTCATTTGATGAAAATGGTATCAGTTCGTCTGTAGACGACTATCTGGCTTCCGGATTGACTCCGATTGCCCATAATATGAGAGCCTCCTATTACAGTTACAATGCTGCGGCTCCTACTACTGCAACACCCGCATTCAGCGGTGGAACGGAACAAAAACTGGAGAAGATCATGATCCAAAAGTGGATTGCATTGTATCCGAACGGTCACGAAGCATGGACTGAGTGGAGAAGAACCGGTTATCCGAAACTGAATCAGGTGCAGACCAACCGCGGACAGGGCGTTACTCGTGAAGGTGGTATTCGTCGTATGGTGTATCCTGTAAGTTTCTATCAGTCGGCAGAGGATAGAGCCAATTATGAAGAAGCATTGAAGCTCTTGGGCGGTCTTGATAAAGACAAAGCAACTACTCAGTTGTGGTGGGATTGTAAAAATAAAATCTATTAAACTATGATTCATATGAAAATGTTAAGACGATTATTATATATACTTCCTGTTATAGGGATAATGATTGCGTCGTGTGTCGATATAGAGAGCAAGGACTTTGAACATATCGGCGGTTACAACACGATGGACAATGAAGAAAGTGCACAGTATTATGCCGATCTTCGTGCATGGAAGGCAACCAGTCAGGGTTACGGACGTCCTATTTTCTTCGGATGGTTCAGCAACTGGTCTCCCGAGGGACCTATTCGTAAAGGATATTTGGCTTCTTTGCCGGACAGCATCGACATGGTATCGATGTGGAGTGGTCCATTCGGCTTGAATGAAGCGAAACTGGCTGATAAGGAGATTTTCCAAAAGAAGAAAGGCGGTAAGATCACGGTTTGTTACATTCTGCATAATATTGGAACTGGTATTACGCCTGCTTCCGTTTCAGAAAAAGTACAGGCGGAAAACCCGAATGCTTCCAGTGAGGAAATCACGGAACTGGTCAATAAGGCAACAGAAGCTTATTGGGGATTTACCAGTGGAGAGAAAGGTGCTGAAGACCATATCGCAGCCATTCAACGTTATGCCAAAGCATTGGTAGACACGATTGTTGCGACTGATTATGATGGTCTGGACATTGACTGGGAACCCGATAACGGTGGTGACGGCGGAAGATATGTAGGCAGTCTGAAAGACCGTAGAGGTGGCCCGCGTGGTGAGTTTCTGCATTATCTGGTAGAAGAGATAGGAAAATACTTTGGTCCGATGGCAACCGAGCGTCCGAATGGTAAGTATTACTATTTTATGATTGACGGTGAAATATGGAACTCTAACAAAGAATCTGCTCCTTATTTTGACTATTTCATCACTCAGGCGTATGGCGACTCCAATCTCGACCGAAGAGTGAGTACCTTGCAAAGCTGGTGTGGAGAATATTACGACTATCGTAAGCACATCTTTACCGAGAACTTTGAGTCATCCTGGACTACCGGTGGTGTACTTTTGACTCAGGCTGCTTATAACCATGCCAATGGTCCGAAAGGTGGCGTCGGTGCTTTCCGACTTGATAATGACTATGATAATGCCCGTGATTACAATTTTGTGCGTCATGCTATACAGATCAATCTGCAGGCTTATCAGGAATATATGGACAATCAATCTAATGAAAATACAGAACAGCAATGAAACGTATCAAAATCTTATATGCAGGTGCACTAGTTGCATTGTCTTTCTCTAGTGTGGGTTGCAACGACAGCGAAAGCGATCTGTTGGAGCCGAAACTTTACTTTGAAAGTAATGTGATAAGAGTGGAAGTTGAAGCGGATACCTACGAGTGTGAATTGGTGTCGCGATTGTCAACTATGGTAAAGAGTAATGTAAATGTGAACTATCAGGTAGGAGGGCAGGACCTTGTGGATGACTACAATCATAAACACGGGACGACCGGACAGCTTCTGGCGACTGATAACTATGAAATGACAGGAACTTCTTCGACCATTAAAGCAGGCGAACTGTATGCTGATCCCTGCGGATTGTCGGTAAAGAACATTACCAAGGGGGAAGACGGGGTAACGTATATTCTGCCTGTAATAGTGAACAGTACGGACATTGAAAAGATAAGCAGTTCGAGCGTTACCTATATTGTAGTAAGGAAACCAATTATTATTGATAAAGTATACCGTATCAATCCGGGCTGGCTTGATGTACGTCTGCCGACTGCTTATAAAACAATGGGTTCTGTCACCTATGAAGCATTGGTTTATGCCGAACGTTGGAAGAATCTGGGCACCATTATGGGCAATGAAGGTACTTTGATTATGCGTACCGGTGACTTGAATCATCCTGACAACGAGCTTCAAATGGCCGGAAGTGTTGCACTTCAGATGCCCGATGTATCCATATTCCTGTTGAATCAGTGGTATCATGTAGCGTTCACTTACGATGCTTCTGCGGGAATGTCTACTCTCTATCTCAATGGAGAGAAAATAGCAGAAAAGACGGTAGGCTCACTGACATTCGACTTGAACGAACGTTTCTGTATCGGTTATGCTTATGACTATGACAGATACCGTAAATGGAACGGATTTATGAGTGAAGTCCGTTTATGGTCGGTAGCCCGTACTGCGAATCAGATTCGTGAAAATATGATGTTTGTCGATTCTGGTTCAGATGGTCTGGTCGGTTACTGGAAGCTGAATGGAGAAGATATCGAACAACGGGACGGAGTGTGGTATGTGCTCGACCAGTCGCCGAATCATAATGACGCAACTTCCAATAATGGTTTGCGTGGTGAAACCGGTGGTAGTCAGTCTTTTGTAGAGCCGACGGTAGTAGATATGAGGGTTCGGCTTGAATAAATATAGGTTTGTTTTCTAGGTAGATTAAATAGCGGGGGCTGAATTCTCAATGCAGAATTCAGCCCCTATTTTTTATTTATATGAAATCCTGATTATTTCTTTTATGTTTCTGTGAATTACTCGGTAATATTTTTGTTATATTCTACTTCCGTTTATCTTAATGTCGGTATTGGGAAATAAAGTTTTGATACGTTGCATCTCTTCTTTAGTAATTCTGCCGGATAGCTTCAACCTTTCGATTTTCACTTTTGACAGTTCGTCCGGTATATCAATTTCATTAATAAAGGTAAGCTCCAACTGTTTTATTTCTTCAAGTTTCAGCAGGACGGAAGGGAACTCTTTCACTCTAAGGTTGATACCCCTGCCTTTGGCATCGGCTTTCAATCTGTTTATGAGTCCGGTGTTGTCTGTGTTTTTCTTTTTGACCATCCAGCCAATTTGTGGTCTCAGTGCAAAATTCTCATTGTTTTGTTTGAGTCCGATGAAACCGGACCACAACTCCAGTGGTGTTTCAATTACGGTGTCATTGTATGCTTCAATATACTTTAAATCAACTTTTACTATCTCGCTCGGAAGCTTTTTACGACCCACAATCTGTTTTAGATTATTTCTTTTCCCCTCATTGTCGTAAGGAAAGAATTTAATGATCCATCCATCAAAAGTCTCGGGAGCTCCGCATGACTTTGGCGAATGACATTTAAACATATTGCGCCAAAACTCTTGGTTTATTGTTCCTTTTGATGCCTTCACAAACTCCTCCAAAAGAGGTTCAAGTTGTGAAATCCACCATTCGAGTTTATATTCTTTTAGTCCTCTGGCTTTATTTAAAACTTTTTCCCAGTCTTGTGGTGTCCCTTCAAGCGTGATTTCCGGAATACCGCAAACAATCATTATGGTGATAAACTCGAAGTATGATTTCACCGTTTCCATTATTGTTATTTCAGAAACAGTCTTTTCCAAAGAAGTCGTTGTAGAGAAATTACAAGTGAGTGTTTCAACCAAATTGCCTCCTACCTCTTTTCTTATCTGTTCCGTAAACTGCGGGAAAATTTCTTCCCATAAAAGACTCGGGTCTTTCAGTTTCTTATTGGATTGTACAATTAAAGATTCCTTTCCGGAGAAATTTACAAAATATTTTCTCAAAGACTCATGGTTGGCATTCACATGTTGGGCAAAACCTTGATTAATCAGTAGCCAAATCATATCCGGAGATAAAACGAACGGCCTATGATCTGCATAAGCCTGATACATACCGCAGAAAAAAGAATTATACCCGAAGTATAATAAACTGTCAGGAGATTCACTCTTGGCTATTACATTAAATGGAGGTTTCCAGATGTCTTTTTCTGTAATTCGAATGGTTGATTCATTGTCAAATAGCATCAGATATCTGTAGATTTCATCAGGGGAAGCCACGGGATATAATTTTTCGGGCTTGGAGAGTTGTTCAACTTCAAAAGTAATTCCATTTTGAGCAACTATGGAAGTGCTGCATAGAATGAATAAATAGAATAGTAGTTTTTTCATAATACTAAATTTACTTTATGGTTTGTATTTCAAATATTTTCCTGTTGATAGATTATAGATAACAATATACAAATATAGTATTATTAGAAATGGAATCGCTATGATATTGAATCTTTTTTATGTCCTGTGCCTCTAAAAAAATAGGTGCATATTATTTTAGAGGCTGTTTATTCGGAAAATTATAGTAAGTTTGCTATGGAATTTGAATACAAGTGTTTCAGCGTAAGATAATACATATCGATATGGACGCTTTCTACGCCTCTGTAGAACAGCGTGATCATCCGGAACTTCGTGGCAAACCCTTGGCGGTGGGGCATGCCGAGGAGCGGGGAGTTGCGGCAGCCGCCAGTTATGAAGCCCGTCGTTACGGGGTCCGTTCCGCCATGTCTTCTCAGAAGGCGAAACGTTTATGTCCCCAGCTTATCTTTGTATCCGGAAGAATGGACGTTTATAAGTCCGTCTCCCGTCAGATACACGAAATCTTTCATGAGTATACCGATATAATTGAGCCTCTGTCTTTGGATGAGGCCTTTTTGGATGTTACGGAGAATAAGAAAGGAATCTCTCTGGCAGTTGATATTGCAAAGGAGATAAAACTTCGTATCCGGGAACAGTTGAACCTGGTCGCATCTGCCGGAGTCTCCTATAATAAATTTCTTGCAAAGATTGCATCGGACTATCGGAAGCCGGACGGACTGTGTACCATACATCCTGATCAGGCGCTGGACTTCATAGCAGGACTTCCGATCGAATCTTTTTGGGGAGTAGGACCTGTGACAGCAAAGAAGATGCATTTGCTTGGTATTCACAATGGTCTTCAATTACGTAAATGCTCGCTCGAAATGCTGACGGCCTACTTTGGAAAGGTGGGGGCACTCTATTATGAATGTTCGCGGGGGATTGACGAGCGTCCGGTTGAGGCAGTTCGTATTCGGAAGTCTATCGGTTGTGAACGAACGCTGGAAAGAGATATATCGGTCCACTCTTCCGTTATCATCGAATTGTATCATGTAGCGGTAGAATTAATAGAACGTCTTCAACGTAAAGAGTTTAAAGGAAATACATTGACTCTGAAGATCAAGTTTCATGATTTTAGTCAGATAACCCGAAGTATTACGCAGACGCAGGAGCTGTATACATTAGACCGCATCCTTCCACTCGCTAAAGAGTTACTGAAAAGTGTGGAGTACGAACAGCATCCTATCCGCTTGATCGGGCTTTCTGTTTCCAATCCGAAAGAGGAGGCAGATGAACAACATGGAGTTTGGGAGCAGCTCAGTTTTGAGTTTAGCGATTGGGAATAAAGTTAGGTTTTACCATCAGTGGAAATTTGTAGAAGTTTAAATGAAGTTTCTATTTATAATCAACAGGATGTTTTAAAACGGAACCTCTGTTTACTCTGAATGAAGGCTCTGTTTGCCCTAAATAGAAGGTTTGTTTGCTTTGAACAGAGCGTCTGTTTCACGAGAGGGCTGAGAGCTTCTGGATGTACTTTTTTTGAAGTCTGTACTTTTTTGTCATGAGGTTCGTATGATTTGCTCACCTTACTTTTTGAGAGATGCGTTATCTTTGCCATACTTAAACGAACAAAATACCATGAATCGAATGAAGCATTTAATTTGTGTTTTTCTGTTAGCTGCCTTTGGAAGTTGCTCCTTCAAAGCCAATGCCTATACAGAACGCGATATGCTGCAAAAAGCGGCAGATGAAACTACGTTGAAGAATGTGCTGGTAATGAAACAGGCATGGGTACCTTATCCAGCCTATACTGACCGTGCCGCTTGGGACTCATTGATGGGACCCAACAAGCAGCGTCTTATCGCGGCAGGCGAGAAGCTCCTCGATTACAAATGGCAACTGATCCCTGCTACCGCCTATCTTGAATATGAGCGGACCGGTAATCGTAAAATCATGGAAGTTCCCTATGACGCCAATCGTCAGGCATTGAATACACTGATGCTGGCAGAACTGGCGGAAGGCAAAGGACGCTTCATCGATCAGCTGCTCAACGGGGCTTACATGAGTTGCGAAATGAATTCATGGGTACTGTCTGCTCACCTGCCCCGGCAAAGCAGCAAACGTTCTCTTCCTGATTTCCGCGAACAGATCATTGATCTTGGTTCCGGCGGATATGGTGCATTGATGGCTTGGGTGCACTATTTCTTCCGTAAGCCTTTCGACAAAATCAATCCGGTGGTTTCTCTGCAAATGCGCAAAGCTATTAAGGAACGTATCCTCGACCCTTATATGAACGATGACGATATGTGGTGGATGGCGTTCAACTGGCAACCGGGTGAGATTATCAATAACTGGAATCCTTGGTGCAACTCCAATGCTTTGCAGTGTTTCCTTTTGATGGAGAACAATAAAGACCGTTTGGCAAAAGCTGTATACCGTTCGATGAAATCGGTAGATAAGTTTATCAACTTTGTGAAGTCTGACGGCGCTTGCGAAGAAGGGACTTCTTATTGGGGACACGCGGCAGGTAAACTTTATGATTATTTGCAAATACTTTCTGATGGTACAGGTGGTAAAATATCCCTGTTGAATGAACCGATGATCCGGCGTATGGGAGAGTATATGTCCCGTTCTTATGTCGGTAATGGTTGGGTGGTGAACTTTGCCGATGCTTCCGCGCAAGGTGGTGGCGATCCTCTACTGATCTATCGTTTTGGTAAAGCGGTAAACAGCAATGAAATGATGCATTTTGCCGCTTATCTGCTGAATGGTAGAAAACCGTATGCGACCATGGGAAACGATGCATTCCGCTCGCTCCAGTCTCTGCTTTGCTGCAATGATCTTGCCAAAGAGACTCCAAAGCATGATATGCCGGACGTGACTTGGTATCCCGAAACAGAATTCTGCTACATGAAGAATAAGAATGGAATGTTCGTGGCTGCCAAAGGCGGATTCAATAACGAAAGTCATAATCATAATGATGTGGGAACGTTTTCCTTATACGTGAATACCATTCCCGTAATCCTTGATGCAGGGGTAGGTACATATACCAAGCAGACATTCGGTAAAGACCGTTACACCATCTGGACAATGCAGAGTAATTATCATAATCTGCCGATGATTAATGGTATACCGCAGAAATACGGACAGGAATACAAAGCGACAAATACCACTTGCAATGAAAAGAAACGCGTCTTTTCCACTGATATTGCTGCCGCCTATCCGTCGGAAGCAAAAGTGAAAAGCTGGATTCGGTTGTATACACTGGATGACCGGAAACTGACGATTACCGACAGCTACACGCTGGATGAGGCCGTAGTTCCCAATCAGGTGAATTTCATGACTTGGGGCAATGTCACTTTCCCGTCCTTGGGCAAAATTCAGATTGAAGTAAAGGGGCAGAAAGTGGAACTGGACTATCCGACTCAGTTCAAAGCCGAACTGGAAACAATCCAATTGGACGATCCGCGCCTCTCTAATGTATGGGGTAAGGAGATTTATCGCATCACACTAAAAACAAACGAAAAGAAAGAAACTGGAAATTATAAGTTTGTTATTCAACAAATTAAATAGGATTCAGCAAGCAGAGTGAAAATAAGAAATAACGTATAAACAATAAAATCGCAGTAAGATGAAAAAAGTATTATTAGTTAGTCTTTTGGCTATCGCAGGAGTAAGCGTCAGTGCGCAGAATCTGATCAAAAATGAAAAGTTTGCTACGGAAGTAACGAACAAGGTAACCAACCCTAACAAGGCTACGGCAGGTGAGTGGTTCATTATGAATAATGAGGCGGACGGAGTGACAACAATTGCTTGGGAGCAGACCGGAGATGCCAAGTATCCGAACGCGATGAAAATAGATAATTCGGGTGCTGAGAAGAATACATCCTGGTATAAAGCATTTCTTGGTCAACGTATTACAGACGGCTTGGAGAAAGGTATCTACGTGCTGACTTTCTATGCAAAAGCAAAGGAGGCAGGAACTCCGGTCAGCGTATATATTAAGCAGACGAATGAAGAAAAAAATGATAACGGCAAGCTTAACACTACTTTCTTTATGCGCAGGGATTACGATGCTGACGCCCAGCCTAACGCTTCTGGTGCACAGTACAACTTCAAGATTAAAGATGCCGACAAATGGACGAAGGTCGTTGTTTACTATGATATGGGACAGGTAGTGAATGCTATCAGCAGTAAGAAGTCAAATCCTGATATGGAAGTGTCCGATACAGATGATGACGCTGCTATTCTGAAAGACTGTTACGTGGCTATCCTTGGACAGAATAAGGGTGGTGTAGTAGAAATCAGTGATGTGACTTTGAAGAAGAAATAAAAAGAAAGAGCGGAGAACCAGTGTGGTTGCTCCGCTCTTTTCATGATATATATTAGTGTGTTTAATTACATGGCAGGCTGCTTCGTCAGCAGTTTTTGAAGTTTACCATTCAAGGTTTGGCACATAGCACCGTTTCCCATTGCTTGATAACGTTTAATACGGTATTGTAACATCATGATTTTTTCATTTGCATTCTTTTTCATAATTTGT
>OGCX01000671.1_pt1 | contig 14411 bp, 14 predicted proteins | sample 1570261 | NCBI WGS metagenome assembly OGCX01 (sample SAMEA2582161, study PRJEB24529) | metagenome | biome: Human gut stool | place: China | collected 2011 | reverse complement strand
GAAATTAAAGAACATGGTGCAGAAGATCCTCATGCATGGTTATCTTTGAAAAATGTGAAAATCGAAGTGAAAAATATTAAAGATGCTTTCGTAAAAGCTGACCCAGCAAACAAAGATTACTATGAAAAGAACTATAATGAATATGTTGCTAAATTAGATGCAATGATCAAAAAATACGAAGATCAATTCGCTAAAGCTCCTCATAAAAACTTCGTTACTGGTCATGCAGCATTTGCGTACTTATGCCGTGACTTTGGGTTAGAACAAAATAGTGTAGAAGATGTATTTGCCGAAGGTGAACCAAATGCGGCTCAATTGGCTGAACTCATCAAATATTGTAAAGAAAACAATATTACTACTATCTTTGCAGAAGAAATGGCTAGCCCAGAAGTTTCTAAAACTTTGGCAAGCGAAGTTGGTGCTAAGGTAGAAACTATTTACACAATCGAAAGCAACGAAGATAATAAAACATACCTAGAACGTATGGATGAAAACCTTACAAAAATTGCAGCATCTTTACAATAAGATGAACGAAAAAGCAGCCCTTATAGGGCTGCTTTTTTTTAGTTCTACGCATTGTGCGTAAGATTTAAAGTTGTAATATCTATAATTTTGGGGCCTATAGTATAATATATATAATGAAAATAAATTAAAAGGAGGTCCAACATGGTTATCACTAATAGATTGGGGATTACCGATTCCCCAACATTGGCTAGAGAAGAAGAACGAATTAGTAAAAAAGCGGCAACAACATTGTTTGAAGAAAACTTACTTAATGATATGCCTAGTGGTACGTGGACTACCTTGCAAAGAATCCATACTATATTATTCCAAGATATATATGATTTTGCTGGTGCATTACGAAGTGTGAATATTGCTAAAGGCAATTTCCGCTTTGTTCCTGTCATGTATCTTGCTGAAGCAGTTAGAACCATTGAAGATATGCCGCAATCTACTTTTGATGAAATTGTAGAAAAGTATGTTGAAATGAATGTCGCTCATCCTTTTAGAGACGGTAATGGTCGTAGTATGCGATTATGGCTTGATCATATGTTGTGTACAGAATTACAAAAGACCATCGATTGGAGTCAGGTGGATAAAGAGCAATATTTGTCTGCTATGGAACGAAGTCCAGTATATGACCTAGAAATAAAAACTGTTCTAGCTAAGGCACTTACGAGTGATATCAATAATCGAGAACTATTTATGAAAGGCCTTGACCATAGTTATTATTTTGAAGGATATCAATTATTTAAAAGTGAAGACTTATAAGGTATAGAATTATGAATGGTATGTTTGGCCCATATATAGAAAAATGGATGCGTTTTATCACTGTTAAAAATATGTTGTTATTAGCTGTGGTATCAGCAATTATAACTGACTTGGGATTATATATATTAACGCTAATTATCCCAAAGAGTCCATTTTTTAAAACATTTATTTGGGAGGTTATAGGCCCTATAGAACTTGAAGCAGTTCCTCTTATAGGATATGTGCTTGGAATTGTAGCGTTTGTTCTTGTATCTTCTGGTATTTTATATGGTATTTTTAAGGTCTTTAAGGGGCAGGTTACATATAAGCAACTTGTGGCAGACATGCTTTTAAATAGTTGTATTACTAGTTGGATTCATTTGATTTTCGTACTTTTTGCTGCGCCTATTTATCTTTTCTTGGATTTACATACTAAAGGCGGATCCGGTGGATTAAGCACCATAGAACTATTTAATGTCATTATCATGGCGCAACTGATGTCTAAGCAATTTGGATTGAGTCCTTGGATAACTGGTATTGCATTTTATATCGTATCCTTTGTCTTTGGCATAGGTGGCATTATGTTGTCTATGTCTCTTTAAATACATATGTAATGGAAATGTTGATAGATGCTATTAGGTGTCTATCAACTTTTTTATTACTATATTTGTTTGCATAATTTACAATAAATTTATATTTAATTTAAAAGTGTATTATGATACAATGATAGAAATATATGTGCTTTTGATGTATTTGGAGGGGAACATATGGAACGAAAATGGTATTTAGATCTTTGGGCACTTATTAGAGCGCCATTTAAACGTGGCATTCCAGAAATCGTTGAATTTGGTACAACTCAACGAGGGTTTGCTTGTGCCATGGGGATGCTTGTTATTAGTATGCTTGTGAGTTGGATTATACAAGCGGGCATGTCCTATTCCCTAGGTGCTTCACCTTTACAGCTAGGAGCTGCGTTGGGAGTTATGGCTGGAGCAGGATTTTTTGCACTAGTCTTTTATGCATTAAGTGCATTTGCTGTATTAGCTATTTATTCAGTGCTCTTTAGTTCAGTGGCTAATAAATTTGGTGCTCATACTAATTATGAGTCTATACTAAAAATTTGTTGGTATGAAAGTGCATATTCTATGTTCATATCCCTTGTTTTATCGATTGTTCAAGTGATTTTGATTCTTATCATTCAAGGGTTAAACTTAGATATTTACGCACCTCAGATTATTTTGCATATTATTAATTTTACCTATATTATTTTGCAAATTGTCTTATACATTTGGTATTTCTGGTTGAGCTTAACACTTATGGCACGTCAAATCGAAAAGGGACGTCTAGCAACATTTGGTATTGGGCTTTTGGCATCTTTAATTCCAGTAGCCTTTATTGGCATATTGGTGGGCATGGTTATGCTTGCTACATCTAGATAATTACATAGTATGAAAAATATGAAAGCAAGGTATGAATATACCTTGCTTTTGTGCTATAATAATGAACAGAGTATGAATTAAAAATAAAATAATTGTTATAAATTCATAATCGTTGTGTTGTGTGCTGCATCATTCTATATAGAATGGTGCTTATTCTTATTGTGTAAAAGGTGGTGAGAGGCATGATGGGAGGTTTATTAGAGTTCGTTTATCGCTTATTAAACCCCATTGAAGAAAAACATCCGCGCATGTACCACTATGATGTTACCTATGGTCAGCTTGTATGGATGCTGGTATTGTCCCTCATATGTTATCAATTTACCATCGTTGGTGAAAGCGTCTATTTAGACGCTATACGCGCATTTATACGTAATTCATCACTTTTGGTAAAGTGGCAATTGTTTTCACTTCCAGTAGGGCAGCATGAAATACAAGTCTTTTTTGAGCAGCTAAGTAAACCTCGTGAGTTTTGGAATGTAGGTCGTTTTACGTGGGTGATTTTAAAAGCGGCGCTTATGTCTGGTATCTTGATAGGTTACGCTATGTTGCAAAAGCGTAAGTTTTACATTCGCGGCGTAGTAACTGGTGTTTTACACATGATGGCCTTTGCTCAACTAGTAGTAGCTATGATTACTCTTACGGCAGGGATTATGTTGATCCTTACGTCCATACCAATTTTATTGCAAGCCATTATTGGGTTTTGCATGATTGTTTTATGCATTCTTAGTACTGTATTGCTACTACAGACCATGGGGCGTATAGCCGGAGCATGTATTAATGGCAGTTTTTATGAAGGACTAAGCATTATGTTAATCGCTATTTTAGCATCACTATTATGTGAAGTGCTATATACATTAACTCGATAATATATGAGGAGTATTATGACTTGGTATAAGGACATATTACATTTATTTACAAAATTGAGTGACAGATCCTTTCAAAATATTATTAGAAATGGAACCTATACTCGAGCTATACTAAATCTTATAATGTCTACAATTGTATTATATGTGATGACCTATGCTTTGCCGTTCATAGTGAAAGCTGTGTCTCCCGCATTAGGAATAAAACGCATGACTGGTCTCACACATTTTGATCTGGTTAGTGCTTTGGCAAATGCATCATTTTTAATTTTTCAAATTATCATAGGTGCCTTTGTTATATGGCGATTACTAGTATTGCTAGGTGGTACTGGGACCTATAGGGGCGTGATGCGAAACTATATCTATGCCTTAGCTTATACGAATGCACTGCGTACCGTAGTATTAGTGTTGATCCATATAGTGGGGCTCATATTATTTTATCTATCTATGCCGAAATATGTAGGGGATATGGCCTATCTTGTAACCATGTTTAGTCAATATTATGCTGTCTTTATTGGGGCTCAGCTCATGCGCCGCTATGTTGAATTAGGTATCGTAAAAACATATATTATTATGTTTATTGTGGCGTTGCTATCAGTGTCGGTATTGCCTCAATGGATCCGATTTGTACATACCCTAGTTAAATAATATAAGATAATAATGTAGTATAACCGCAAGATGAAAGTCTTGCGGTATTTCTTTGTTTTAATTTATATTAAAATTAATTATACATAATTTAAATTTGGAAATTTATGATATAATTAAATTTATAGTATAGTTGAGAGCGGAGTTAGTTATGGATACGACATTTTTACGAGAAATATCCCTGCTGGTGCGTTCACCGAAGAAGGGAATCGATGAAATCTTCTGGTTTGGTACCCTTGAAAAGGGTATTAAAGCTGGCCTTGCCGGTTGGTGTGCCACTCATATTTTAGGCTTTGCCTTAGGTATTGTATTATTACCGCTAGCCATGACCTTTGGAGGTTTTTTATTTGGCTTTATACCAGCTGTATATGGCATATTTTCTATATTGAGAGAGATTTTAGGCCTTGGAATCTATTGGTTTGTAGGTAGCTTTATACTTTGGAAATTACTAAGCGTTCTTTTAGAGCGTGAATTTGATTTCCAGCAAGTATTAATGGGCACTGCCTATGTGGAAGGCTATACAGGAGCACTTGGATTAGCATTAATTTTGGTATCTATTATTTGCATTTATATTACGCCATTTTTAATGATCCTATTAGTTCCCCTAGCATTAGCTTACGTTGGTGCCGTTATCTACGTAGCTGTCATGCTTTTATCTCGGATTATGAAAGTAGAGCCTATCACTGTAGGCGCTGTATATATAGTTCTATATATTATTAACCTTTTATATAACTGGATTATGCGCATACTCTTTGCGTAAATATATAAGACCTCCTAGTTTTATACTAGGAGGTTTTTATTGCTTTGAATGAAATTTTAGTAAAAGTAGTTTGTCATTATTGAAGAGAATCATAATGTTGTAATAGTAGTTCTACATTGTCTTCATCGTATTCGATTTGTTGGGACCATCTTGCGACTTGTTTAAGCGGTGAACCCTCTATAGCACTTGTGATTAGTATGTATTCTACACCATCTCTTGCGTAGGAGAGGATAGATTCCAAAGAATAGTCTGCTAGCATATCGATTTGACGATATAAGATGTATTGGAACACCTTGTTGAATAGCCCCATATCGTGATTTGCTATATAGCTTTGTACAGCGGTAATAAGTTTTTCTATGTCATGAGATAATGTATTAATTTGTACAGTCCATTCTTCATCGATAGGTTCTGTGGTACCGTATAAATCTAACAGTTTCGCATAATATTGTACATCAGGATTTGGGCTGTATAGAAAGTATGATGAATCTATATCAAAGGCTAATAGTTCAAATATATTCTGAATAGTTAAACGCTCGTCAGGACTAAACTCATCATCATCGTCTTCAATGGTAAAGATTACCTGATCGGATTGAGTATCCTCTGCGAGTAGTTCAACTGATGCTTCACAGGATAGACCGACCCCACATAGTTCGAGGTCTTCAATGTATTTATAAAAACGTGGATGCATATGGCATGTATCGCATAGGCCTTCTTCACCGAGTTCGAGCACAACCTTACAGAGACCGTTTTCATTGAGTAACGGACACATTGGTTGTTCTTTAGAAAACACGAAATGGCTGCCCTCATCATCCACAGTGATAGCTTGGCGTAAGCTTTCACCAAGAGGGCCTGTCATAGTATGGTAGCGTTCAGCAGTGGCCTCGTCGATATCGATGGTCCAAAGTTGACAACATGTATTTTCACATCGATCTGCTTTGCATTGAAATGTGTGATATATGGTAGGATATAATGAAATCATAATCGTCTCACTTGTAGTAAAAAATATTCTACGTGCATTGTATCATAGGGGAGTTGTCTATGCATTAATATTATAAATAAAGATTAATAAATCGTATCGATTTAGTGTATAATTGTATATATACACACTATGGTCCTGTTTGAGAGATGGAGGAGCCTATGAAATCCTTATTTGTAAAAGGTAGCCTTGTATTAGCCTTGGCAGCAGTGTTTGGTATGCCAAATGCAAGTGCAGCCCATTTAGTAGCGGTAGAACCAACTGTTGCCGTTGTTGATGGAAACCATGCAGCGATTGTAGGTGCCAATGGTTTATTAAATGCATTTATTCAGAATCATCCAAATGCAGCTATCACAGAAATCGCCTTTGATGCGGATGGTGGTCAAATTAGATATGATGTAGATGGTTTTGATGAAAGTGGCAAATATGAACTTACGTATATCTATGCCACAAATCAAATCTTTGAAAAACGTGAAGGTGACTTCCATAAATCTTTAAAGAAAAAATCCTTTGATCCTCGTGAAATCTTACCGCCAGCAGCAGTAGTTAATTTTGCATATGCTCAAACGCAAGGCAAAGCGACAAGCCTTAATGGGTGGTCTGTACAGTATGATAAAGGTAAAATAGTATACAAAGTTAGCTTCGGTACAGAAGGTGACAAAGAGGTAGATGTACGAATTGATGCTATGAATGGTACTTTATTATCTGTTAAATTTGATGATTAAACCTTTCTATAATTAGTAAATACAACTTAATAGTTAAGGGCTTATTATTTTGAATATAACAATTAAACTCCTTAAAACTGTCTTTTTTGTAGTAAATGATAGTTTTAAGGAGTTTTTTTGTGAAAGTTTGCTCATGAAATGGGATGTTTAGATTATGAGAAGTACAATGAGAGGCCGTGGTTCCTTTATACATGGGATATATAGCTTTTTAGATTTGGTTCATATAATACTTAATTGTAAATCGAATACTATAGAATTTCATTTAAATTACATATAAATTCATTTTAGACTCACGCCAAAATAAGCTGGACCGATGGGTTCTACATTTTTATTTCATAGATTATGGATAATATGTGTCCAGTCAAAGGACAGAACTCAAATATATCGGGAATTTCCAGACTATATATCTACAGTCCACGCTAGATATATGTTTTGGAACTATAACGATAACACCGAGTTGGTTAAAAATATATATGCGTAGTTTTACATATATATGGATTATCAAGGAGGATATTATGAAAAAATCTATTTTGAAAAGTAGTATTGCTTTAGCAGTAGCTGGCGTATTTGGTGCTACTGTAGCAGTAACAGCAGCTGAACAAGCAACACCAGTTCCTGTAACTCAAGAGGTAGCAGCTATTGCAGCTCCTATCGCAGAACCTGCTACTCATCAAGTAGTTCCTACCATTCAAGTGACTCCAGCAGCTAAAACAGAAGTAGCTCCAGTAGCAGCTAAAGCAGAAGTAGCTCCTACAACAGCTAAAGTTGAAGTGACTCCAGCTACACCAGCAGCTAAAGATACTACACCAGTTCCAACAGCAACTCAAGATGTAAAAGCTCCAGTTGCTCAAGACACTGTAGTTCCAGCAGCAGCTAATCCAGCAGCAGCAACTCCTACAATTGAAACTGCAGCAGTAGCAAAAGCTCCTAGCGAAGCTAAAGTAGTACGTGCAGCAGATAAAAAAGTAGAAGCAAATAAAGACGAAAAAAATACTAAAAAAGCGCAAGCACACAAAGCGCCTAAAGTAAAAGCTGACAAAGCAGTTAAAGCTGATAAAGCTGTAAAAGAAACTAAAGAAGTAAAAGCAGATAAAAAAGCTGACAAAAAAGAAACTACTAAAGAGGAAAAAAAAACTCTAAAAGTGGAAAATCACATTCTAGCACAACAAGTAAACAAGCAGGCGTAATCGATCAAAATAGTATTTTCGTAATTGGTGCGAATTATTTAATCGATCAATTTGAAAATAAATATGGCGACTCTAAGATTACTAATGTATCCTTCAAAGCTGCCGATAAAACTGCTATTTATGAAGTAGACGGTTTCAATACTAGTGGGGCCCATTCCATGACTCTAGATGTGGCAACTGGTAATGTAACTGAAGGTACTCCTAAAGCATATGATGCATCCATGGAAGCTAGTGCTATTGATGCTGGTACTGTGTTACCTCCACATGTGGCGATCAATGCAGCCTTCGCACAAACTGGCAATGTAGCAACTGGTATTAACTCTTGGTCTGTAGTGAACCAAAATGGTAAACCTATATATACTGTAGAGTTCCATGATGCACAAAACAAACCTGTATCCATTGCATTGGATGCTAAAACAGGTATGGCCGTAAAATAAGCTAATCCTAAGCCTATCCTACTGTAAAGCAAACCCCTTTAATACACGAACACTAAACACATAATACTATACACACATACATAATACACTTACACACATACACAATACACTTACACACACAATAAACAATTACACACACGCAGCCCTCTGGATTGGATAGACAAACATTGACTCTCTCCTATGCCGTCTGTCGTTCAGAGGGCCCCTTATGCATTGTGGTTCCCTCCCAATCATAAGATTATATACTTGGTATATAATACTCTCTCTCACAATAAGAACGTAACTGCTTTACAGTACGCTAGGTATAGGGGAGCAGGAAAGCCCGTAATACATGTAGACCGCTGCATGTATTACGGGTTTTTTCTATGTCCATTCAATATAAATGATGTACTATATAAGGAAAATACATAGTAAAAATTGGAAAAGCGCAGATACAATGTATATCTGCGCTTTTGGTATATGGAGTATTTACTATTAGTAACAATAGTTAGCTTTTTATATGTATTGTCGAGGCACGCGTTCTGAGAAACCACAAAAGATTTCGTAGGGAATTGTAGATGCAAGAGCAGCAATCTCGAGTGCAGAGATGCTTTCATGACCTTGAGAACCTAGGAGCACAACCTTGTCACCTGGTTGTACAGTAATCGTATCTGGAACGGCCACCATGAATTGGTCCATACAGATGCGACCCACTACAGGACAACGTGTGCCATGAATGAGGACTGTACCGCGGTTGGATAAGCTACGAGGATATCCATCTGCATAGCCTACAGGAATGGTAGCAATCGTCATTGGTTCAGGTGTTACATAGGTAGAACCATAACCGATACCTTCACCTGCTTCTAGTCGCTGTACATGTACTACTTCGCTATGGAAGGAAAGGACCGGTTTTAACCCTAATCGATTTGGCACATCAAGGGATGGCATAATTCCGTATTGAATAATGCCAGGACGGGCATCGGTGAATAAGCTGTCTTTTACGGATAATAAGCCAGCACTATTGGCAAGAGAGAAGCGATAGTCTGCATCAGGTCTAAATGCACGGATTTCATCGACCATTTTATGAAATTTCTGCGCCTGTCCATGAGCGTGGCTTTGATCCGCCGCATCGGCGTTACTCATATGAGAGAAGAAACCGTCTACCTCGAGATTTTCGTAGGATTCAACGCGTTTGATAAACTCAACAGCATCTTCAGGCTTGATACCAATACGATGCATTCCTGTATCAACGGCGACTGCAACGCGGATAATCATATCGTGATTTTCTGCTACCTTGTCGAGTGCTTCTAAATCGGTAGATTCGCATACAGCTGGAATGGAATTTGTGTCTGCTACAAGCTCAAAGGACTGAGGTCTTGTGAGGCCAAGTAGATAAATTGGTACCATAATCCCTGCGTTGCGAAGTGGAACTGACTCTTCAGGAATGGCAACGGCTAAGGATTCATAACCTTCTTCAACGGCAATACGGCCCATCATAACGCTGCCGTGACCATATCCATTGGCCTTGATAACAGCTGTGGATGTGCTCCATTCCGGTAAACTATCTTTAATTTTACGCAAATTCTCGCGAACGAGACTTGTATTTATGGTCAAATAGGTAGGTCTCATGGTATTCCTCAATTCTATATAACATTAATATAATTGTATAACTTTTAGGGAATTACACAATACTTTTGTGAAAGTTTTATACAGAAATTCTATTTTTATGATTTTTATACATATATTATATACAATAAACGTGAAAGTATACTAATTAATATAGTTCTCTGTGATATTAATAGTATAAATTCATATAAATAATAGTATAATTTATAGTAGAGTATGATATATGCTTTTTCTAGCTAATAGATTGATTATGAATGATTTAGACAAAATTGTAGTCATCTAACATCGTGAACATAGCCAGATTACTTGTAGGTTTGGAATTTATAAATATATAATATAGCATCTATGTAGGAGGTTCTCATGAGCGAACGTGTAGTAGTGGTAAATGCAAGTAAAATGAATTATGACCATGCATTAGATTTTTCTGTATTATCTAGTGATGTACAGGTTTATGATGATAGTACAAATGAAGAGCTTATAGAACGTATTCAAGGGGCTCGCGTTGTAGTTACAAAAGAATTACCCGTAGGGGTTGATTTGCTTTCACAATTCCCAGATACTGTAAAACTCATCGTAGAAGCGGGTACAGGATATAATAATATCGACCTTAATGCAGCAAAGGAAAGAGGCATCACTGTATGCAACATTCCAGCGTATAGCACAGAGCGTGTAGCACATACGGTAATCATGATGATTCTCAATTTTGCGTCCACAATGCAGAAACAAATCGGTATGCTTGCAAAAGGAGATCGCAGTAACTTTACAAAATATTTGCAAGTGAGCCACACAGAAGTGAATGGTAAAACATTAGGTGTTGTTGGTGCTGGGCACATCGGTATGGAAGTTATCAAAGTAGCAAAAGCACTTGGTATGAATATCTTAATCCATACGCGTACACCAAAGGCTGATGGCGACGGCGTTCGCTATGTAAGTCTTGATGAATTACTAGCAAATAGTGATTATATTACATTACATTGCCCGTTGAATGACCAAACTAAGCACATGATTAATAAAGAGACAATCGCTAAGATGAAACCTAGTGCAGTCATTGTAAATACTGGCCGTGGTCCTCTCATTAATGAAGCAGATCTTTGTGAAGCATTAGCGGCTAAACGCATTGCAGGTGCAGGCCTTGATGTACAAGAGGTAGAACCTCCAGCAGAGGATAGCCCTCTATATACACTGGATAATGTTATTATCACACCACATATGGGCTGGAAAGGCCTTGAAACACGTCAACGCTTGGTAGGCATCATTCGTGATAATGTTCAAGCATTCTTCAAAGGTGAACCAATTAATGTAGTATCTAAATAAAATAGATATTAGATAAATAGGCTATCAAAGAAAATGTGCGCTGAACATACATAAATCAGTGTACAAATAATAGAAATTAAAACGACCTATAAATACAATAAGAGCCGTCCCCGGTTGTGTGGGGGCGGCTCTATTGTTTTTAGGGCTATCATAGATCAAGTCTTGGTATATATATGTATATATATCAAGGGAGGTAGTTATCCTCAAACTTGATTATGATTGATGTTGTGTTTTGATGGGACTCCACCAATGGCGTCGATAGGCCTTGATGCCTTCCACCACGGTTCTTGTCGCTTTGGCCGCTAAATCTTTTGTTGCGGCTGGTATGCCCTCTAGACGATAGGTAATACCTAACTCATTATATTTAGCAGTACCCATAACGTGATATGGTAAGCAATCAACGGCTTGTAAGTTTTTCAGAGATCCTAGGAAAAAGCCTAGACGATAGTGATGATCTGCATTATCTGTAATCGTAGGAACTACAACGTGACGAACCCAAATGGGAACTTCTACGTCTGCTGTCATTCGTGCAAAGCCGAGAATAGGCTCTAACGATTTGCCAGTTAACCACAGATGTTTATCAGGATCGATTTCTTTAAGGTCTAGGATGACGAGACTAGTGACACTGAGTAGCTTACGGTAGGCCACCTCTTGGTGGGGATCAAAACAAATTCCACTTGTATCTAAACAGGTATGGACGTTTCTTTCACGGAAATATGTGAAAAGCTCGGTAACAAAGTCGATTTGCATAAGAGCTTCCCCACCTGTGACGGTGATACCACCATTAGTATAAAATTGGCGGTTACGTTCGTACTGGTCCCACAGCTCCTCAACGGTCATGAACTTAACATCATCGCTACTTTCATTCCATGTGTCGGGATTGTGACAATAGGCACAACGCATGGGGCATCCTTGGAGGAAGACCACCATGCGCATGCCTGGACCATCAACCGTACCCATCGTTTCAACCGAATGAATACGTCCTGTCATAGGAAACCTCGATTAGATTTGTTGATGGAATGTACGGGAAATAACTTCGTCCTGTTGTGCTTTAGTCAATTTGCTGAAGTGTACTGCGTAACCAGATACACGAACAGTCAATTGAGGGTACAACTCAGGATGTTTTTGAGCGTCTAACAATGTTTCACGAGTGAACACGTTAACGTTCAAATGATGACCGCCTTTTTGGGAGTAGCCATCCAATAACTCTACCAAGTTATCAACTTGTTGTTGGTTGCTCATGGGTATTGCCTCCTTTCAACCAAGACTAACACTCGTATCGGTGCCGGTGAAAGCACACAGATACTATGGAAGACGTTATTTATCTTCCTTTATAGTAACATTCGGTTCACTACATGCGAAGTTTGTATTGGAGTTAGGCAATTGAGATGGATCTAACTCAATATCAAAATCGCTGACGGACACAAATGTTTCACCAGATTTACCTAATGCGTCAGGAATGATAGAGAAGGTATTGGAAATACCATCGGAGCTATCACGCCATGGCATTTTTGCTACGGATGCCAACGAAGAAACAGCACCGTGAGTGTCACGACCATGCATTGGGTTAGCACCAGGAGCAAAAGCTTCACCGGCTTTACGGCCGTCTGGTGTAGAACCTGTTGCTGTACCATATACTACGTTGGAAGTAATTGTTAACAAGCTCATAGTAGGAACGGATTGACGGTATGTAGGATGTTTACGAATTTTATTCATAAATGTGGAAACAACTTTTGCTGCCAAGCTATCTACACGATCGTCATCGTTACCATATTTAGGGAAGTCACCTTCGATTTCGAAATCAACAGCGATGCCGTTTTCGTCACGAATAGGTTTTACCTTAGCATATTTAATAGCGGACAAGGAGTCAGCTACTACGGATAAACCAGCGATACCAGTTGCAAACCAACGAGTTACCTTGCGGTCGTGCAATGCCATTTCTAGTTTTTCATAAGCATATTTGTCGTGCATGTAGTGAATGATGTTCAATGCGTTTACATATACGCCTGCTAACCATTCCATCATGTCGTCGAATTTTTCCCATACTTCGTCGAATTCTAAGTATTCGGAAGTGATAGGGCGGTATTTAGGACCAATTTGTTTTTTTAATTTTTCGTCAACGCCGCCATTGATTGCGTAAAGCAAGCATTTAGCCAAGTTGGAACGAGCGCCGAAGAATTGCATTTCTTTACCAATACGCATTGGGGATACGCAACATGCGATAGCGTAGTCATCACCAGAGTTAGGACGCATTAAATCGTCGTTTTCGTATTGGATGGAAGATGTTTCGATGGATAATTTCGCACAGAAGCGGCGGAAGCCGATAGGCATGCGCGGGGACCACAATACAGTGAGGTTTGGCTCTGGAGCAGGACCAAGGTTAGTCAATGTATGTAGGTAACGGAAGGACATTTTAGATACTAATGTACGGCCGTCAGTACCCATACCACCGATAGATTCAGTAGTCCACACAGGATCGCCTGTGAATAGGTTATTATATTCGTGGATACGTGCGAAGCGAACCATACGCAATTTCATGATGAAATGATCTACGAACTCTTGAATTTGTTCTTCTGTATATGTGCCGTTGCGAAGGTCACGTTCAGCGTAAATATCTAGGAATGTAGAGTTACGACCAATGGACATAGCCGCACCGTTTTGCTCTTTAATAGCGCCAAGGTAGCCGAAGTAAATCCATTGCATAGCTTCTTTAACATCTTTAGCTGGTCCAGAAATGTCGTAACCATAAGACGCAGCCATTTCTTTCAATTCCTTCAAGGAACGAATTTGTTCTTGGATTTCTTCGCGATCGCGAATTACATCTTCAAGCATATCGCCCATTGTGATGCTAAATTGTTCTTTTTTGTCTTCGATAAGGTAATCAACACCATACAACGCGATACGGCGATAGTCACCGATGATACGGCCACGGCTGTAAGCATCAGGCAAACCAGTTACGATGTGAGCTGTACGAGCGGCACGCATTTCTGGTGTGTACACATCAAATACACCATCGTTATGAGTTTTACGATGTTTTCTGAAGAAGTCTTCTGTTCGGGGATCCATTTTGAAGCCGTATTCTTCAATAGCGGATTTCGCTGTGCGCAAGCCACCATAAGGGAACATAGCGCGTTTTAAAGGTTTGTCAGTTTGTAAACCAACGATTGTTTCAAGGTCTTTGTCGATATATCCTGGCGCATGGGCAGTAA
>OGCX01000658.1_pt1 | contig 14572 bp, 9 predicted proteins | sample 1570261 | NCBI WGS metagenome assembly OGCX01 (sample SAMEA2582161, study PRJEB24529) | metagenome | biome: Human gut stool | place: China | collected 2011 | reverse complement strand
CCGCCCGACAGTTTATTTGCATACCGTTCGCGCACATCAAAGAGACCGACATTTTCCAGCATGGCATCGACTGCCTGCTTGCGTTGCTTGCCATTCGTCATGCCTGATAAACGGGCCGCATAATCCAGAAATTCATGTGTCTTATATTTGGCGAAGAAACGGAAATCCTGCGGGAGATAACCTAATATTCCCCTGATCTCCTTCCGCTGTTTGAACAGATCGTATCCGCAAATATTCACCTGTCCTGACGACGGTTCCATTAATGCAACCAGGATACGCATCAATGTAGATTTACCGGCACCATTGGGCCCGAGCAGTCCAAACATGCCCGTAGGTATCTCCAGATTAATGTCTTTCAAGGCGTGGTTTCCGTTCGGATACACCTTATTTAGGTCTTTTATCGATATGCTCATTCTGCCAACTATTCAGAAGAAATTAGAATTAAGTATTAATGGCTGGTAAAGATATATTTTATTCGCATGAATACAAATAAAAAACGTCCTTATCCCCAATATATTGGATAAGGACGCTTAATTTTTTAATTAAAATCAGATTTTAATAGTTCTGCTTCATCGGTTCGAAGAATGCCTGCGGATGTTCGCATGCCGGACATTTCATCGGCGCTTTCTTGCCTTCGATCACGAAACCGCAGTTACGGCACTGCCAGAAGATAGCTTCGTCTTTTTCGAATACTTTGCCTTCTGTCAAGTTAGCCAACAGTTTACGGTAACGTCTTTCGTGTTCAGCTTCCACTTTAGCAATCATTCTGAAAGCAACAGCAATGTTTTTGAAGCCTTCTTCTTCTGCGATGTCAGCGAATGCAGGGTATAAGTCAGCCCACTCTTCGTTCTCACCGTCAGCAGCAGCAGCCAGATTTTCCATTGTTGTGCCGATCACACCAGCCGGATAACAAGCAGTAATTTCCACCATACCACCTTCCAGGAATTTGAAGAAACGCTTAGCATGTTCTTTTTCCTGTTCAGCTGTTTCCATAAATACACCGGCTATTTGTTCGTAACCTTCTTTTTTAGCTACGCTTGCAAAAAATGTGTAACGACTTCTTGCCTGAGATTCTCCGGCAAATGATTTAAGCAGATTCTGTTCGGTACGTGTACCTTTAATACTTTTTTCCATAATGCTAATTATATATGTAATATAAAATGAGTTTGTAAGATCGCCCTATTGAAATAACTCTCAAAAGTAGGAAAATGTTTAATACTTTAATTCATTCTTTTACTTAAAATATATCTATCCACAGATAAATTCCATCTATTACTTTTCTCCCGAAAGACAAGTAATCATTAGTTCAGGACAGATACAGATACAATTTTTACCACATTTGCAATGTCGACATTACAATATATCCTATATTTTATGCTTTACGCTAAATATTATTGTATCTTTGCATCAAAATTTAACATACTAGGCAGAAAGATGGAACGTAAATTTGATTTTCAGCCCAAGTTGATCTCGGCACTGAAAAACTATTCCAAAGAAAAATTCATGGCAGACCTGATGGCAGGGATCATTGTGGGCATTGTAGCCCTTCCGCTTGCCATCGCATTCGGTATTGCTTCGGGAGTTAGTCCGGAAAAAGGATTGATCACCGCTATTATCGGTGGGTTCATTGTCTCTTTTCTGGGAGGCAGCAATGTGCAGATCGGGGGACCGACGGGAGCATTTATCGTCATTGTTTATGGCATCATACAGAATTTCGGTATCGAAGGACTTGCCATTGCAACCGTTATCGCCGGTATCATACTGGTAATTATGGGAGCATTAAAACTCGGCACAGTCATTAAGTTCATCCCCTACCCGATTGTTGTCGGCTTTACCAGCGGTATCGCACTGACTATTTTTACCACACAGATGAAAGACCTGTTCGGACTGACGATGGAAAAAGTGCCGGCCGATTTTATCTCCAAATGGATTGCTTACTTCGAACATTTCCATACGGTCAATCCTTGGTCGTTTGTAATAGGGATTGTCAGTATACTTATTATTGCCATCTCTCCCCGATTTTCCAAAAAGATACCGGGATCGTTGATTGCTATTATCGTCATGACAGTCATCGTATATATTATGCGCAATCATCTGGGTATCGCAGGTATTGAAACCATTGGCGACCGTTTCACTATCAATGCTTCCCTCCCGCAACCGGAAGCTATTTCTTTCAATATGGAAACAATCAATCTCCTGCTTCCTGCGGCTTTTACCATCGCCATGTTGGGGGCTATCGAATCACTTCTTTCGGCAACTGTAGCCGACGGTGTGACGGGAGATAAACATAATTCGAACACGGAACTGATCGCACAGGGAACTGCCAATATCATTGTTCCCATTTTCGGAGGTATTCCCGTTACCGGAGCAATTGCCCGTACGATGACCAATATCAACAACGGAGGCCGTACACCTGTTGCCGGTATTATCCATGCAGTCGTACTGATGCTGATCCTGTTGTTTCTCGGACCGCTTACCAAGCATATCCCGATGGCTTGCCTGGCAGGGGTGTTGATTATTGTATCTTATAATATGAGCGAATGGCGTACCTTCCGTTCGTTGATGAAGAATCCGAAAAGCGATGTTTCTGTTTTGCTGGTCACATTCTTCCTGACCGTAATTTACTACCCCGCTTCAAACAATAAAATCGGATTGCTGATCGCCATGTTCCTGTTTATGAAACGGGTAGCGGAAACGACGCATGTGTCTGTTTCCAAAGACGAGATCGACCTGTCCGATGAAGGAGAAATCCATCACGATGAAGAAGTGCTGACTTTACCGAAAGGCGTAGAGGTGTACGAAATCGACGGTCCGTTCTTCTTCGGTATAGCCAATAAGTTCGACGACGTCATGAATATCATAGGTGACAAACCTAAAGTGCGTATCATCCGCATGCGCAAAGTCCCGTTCATGGATTCGACCGGCCTGCATAACCTGGAAAGCCTGTTCCGCCTGTCGAAAGCAGAAAATATCCATATGATCTTATCCGGAGTAAACGAAGATGTACGCCGGGTATTGACCAAATCCGGATTCGACAAGAAGATCGGACCGGATAATATCTGCTCCAACATCAACGAAGCCGTCAGGAAAGCGGAAGAAGCTGTAAAATAATTTCTAAAACTGAATGCCTATGGAAAGGAAGAACGAATGCGTCATCTTCTTTTTCCATAGCATATCGTTCAGCGGTTTCCGTTCAATCACGAGGTTACGGCGACCGCCATACACATCATAGTTAGAAATGGTATATCCGGCTGAAAATACCCAGCTTTCTACTTCGATCTGCATAAAACTCCTTACATTCCAATATAACCAATCCCCATTCAGGTTAGTCACATCTTCCGTATGCAGAGCCGGAGTGGGGTGTTTTTCATTTTCATAACCCACCCGAAGCGTTTCGTTGGCAGGAACAACCATATATGCGCCGGGTTCCATATTGAACGTTACCTTCAGGTCACGATCTCCCCACCTGTTTATATTGGGTGTACTCAACCTGAGGGCCGGACGGAAAAGTATCCGTTTTACATTCGATTCATCCGAGCCGATATACCATCTCATGTTTCCCGGAGCAGAGCCGGAATAATATTCATCGTAAAACTGTCCTGTAAAATTAACACCTCCTGTTATACCGACATACCGGCAAACAAAGAAAGTAAACGCCGGCTCCACCTCCCAGGAATAGTTATTATTCAACCCTCCTGAAAGAGCAAATTCCCATCTCCTGAATGCCTCTTCCTCTTTTGCCCCGGCAACAACAGGGAGCAACAACACCATCCATAACAACAATCGTTTCATATCTTTTCCGTTTTCACTATTGTGAAGACATGAAAAACAAGAAATACCCCTATCAATAGGATAGAGATATTTTACTTAATCCACCTTCAATATATTATTCTTATTCCATTTTATTCTCTATATAATCCTATTCTTTTTACTTACATTTGCGTTTTATAACCGAATAATCTAAAATTATGGCACAATCAGGAAGACTGCTCTCACTGGACGTAATGAGAGGTATTACAATTGCAGGGATGATAATGGTGAAAAACCCGGGAAGCTGGGGATATGTATATGCTCCGCTACGGCATGCATCATGGAACGGCCTCACTCCTACCGATCTGGTATTCCCGTTCTTTATGTTTATTATGGGAGTTTCCATGTTCTTTTCATTGCGGAAATACGACTTCAAATTATCCGGAGAAAGTGTTACGAAAGTACTGAAACGGACCGTGCTGATCTTCCTGGTCGGATTTGCCTTGAATTTATTCGGACATCTCTGCTACAACGGATTTTCCAATTTCGAAAACCTGCGTATCCTGGGAGTTATGCAACGGCTGGCACTGGCTTACGGGATCGGCTCACTGATCGGATTATCCGTTAAGCATAAATATATTTTACAGACAGCAGCCGGAATACTGCTGTTTTACTGGATACTTTTAGCCGCTACCGGCAGCCAGACGTTGTCGGAAAATAATATAATTGCAATAGTCGACCGTGCACTGTTCGGAAATACGCATATGTACCATGATTATCTGGCAGACGGAACCCGCATCGCCTTTGACCCGGAAGGGTTGCTGAGTTGCCTGGGAAGTATCGGGCATGTATTGCTCGGTTTCTATGTGGGTAAAATGATTCTCGACTGTAAAAAGAACAATGAATTAATTATCAGGAATTTGTTTATCTTTGGAACAATTATTCTGTTCCTGGGATTCCTGCTAAGTTACGGCTGCCCGATCAATAAAAAACTATGGAGCAGTACATTTGTATTAACCACTTGCGGATTCGGCTCGTTGTTTCTGGCGTTGCTGATCTGGATCATCGACATAAACGGCAAAAAGAAATGGTCGCTGTTTTTCGAATCTTTCGGGATTAATCCGTTATATCTCTATGTACAGGGAGATGTATTTGCAGTGGTACTCGATAAATGTGGAGTGACACCGTATGTATATGCAGATATCCTGGTCCCGCTCTTCGGAAACTTCGGAGGTTCGTTGGCATGGGCTATTTTGTTTGTCGTATTGAACTGGATACCGGGATATTGGTTATATAAGAAACGTATCTACATCAAATTATAATGAATCGTTACAGACTGTTTTATCACTGCATTTATATAAGTATCATCTGCTTATTCCTGTTTTGCCCCGGCAAAGCAAAATCGCAGATAAGCGAAGGAGGAAAACCGGTTAGTTTCAACTATCAGAACCCGTTGAAAAGCTGGCAACCGGCTGTTCAGATACCGGTAAATTTCAGTGTGGAAGACAGGATAGCAGTCGATGAATGGCGGGTAAGCCAGGGAGCACCTCTGGCTGTTTCTGCATTGATAGATACGGATTTGAATATGGAAAATGCCGGAGAATGGCGAGTATTGCCCGGCGGAGAAAAAATCTGGCAGCTTCGCCTTCAGGCAAAAGGGGCGATTGCCTTAATGTTATATTATGAAACATTTTACCTGCCTGAAGGCGGAAAACTATTCATATACAATGCAGAAAAGACGCATTTACTGGGAGCCTATACTTCGCAAACCAATCCGGACGGAAAATCATTTGCTACGGAATTTGTGGCCGGCGATGATATCATTCTCGAATACGAACCGCCTGTTTCGGACGAAAAAGCCCGTATAGCCATTAATCAGATAGGATACGGATACAATCATCTGCATGTAACTACTGACTTACGGAATACCGGCCCGGGAACTTCCGGTTCCTGCATGGTCAATATCAACTGCGAAGAAGGAGAGGAGTGGCAACACGAAAAGAACGGTGTTTGCATGATGGTTGAGAAAATAGGGAAGGCCGGATACCTCTGTTCCGGTTCACTGGTGAACAACACGGCGAAAGACATGAAACCTTATATATTGTCGGCTTTCCATTGTACACAAGATTACGATAACGGAACAACTGCTTCGGAAACAGATCTAAACCAATGGGTATTTTATTTCCATTTTGAACATACCGGATGCGAAAACGCTTCGCCAATAGCCGGACATAAAACAATGACCGGCTGCCGGCGGATTGTAAGTATTCCGATAGAGGGCGGTTCCGACGGACTGTTATTATTGCTGAACGACAAGATCCCGGCAGAATATAATGTATATTTCAACGGTTGGGACAGAAGTGAAACGGCAACTTCATCCGGAGTGAATATTCATCATCCTTCCGGCGATTATATGAAAATATCGACCTTCGGTAATCACCCGGTAAAAACAACGACCTGGATAGATAATCTATCCAAAGCCGGAGCTCTCAATGCCCATTGGAATGTCATTTTCGACAAAACAACCAACGGGCACAGTATCACGGAAGGCGGTTCCTCCGGTTCGCCGCTTTTCAATGAAAATAAGCAGATAGTAGGTACACTGACCGGCGGTAATTCTACTTGCCGTCTGACAAGCGGCAATAACTTATACGGCAAGTTTTCTTATCACTGGGATAAATACAGCCAAGCTGATACCGGACGTATGGATATCTGGCTCGATCCGTTGAACACCGGTGCAACAACAATTCCCGGTTTGTCGCAAACCGGAGAGGAGGGGAGCCTTATCAATTATAAGTCACCGACAAATGTTACTGCCCAATCCATTTCTTCCAATAATGTTCTTATTCAATGGAATGCACCTGTATATACACAGTTGATCGGTTGGGGTACACAAAATTCAGCCAATCAAATCGGATACTATGGCACTCCTTTTTATTTCGGTCAAAGATGGGAGTCTAAAGAATTGATAAACATACATAAAAAGAAATTGGTAAACGTAAAATTCATTCCTGTCTACAGTGTGAATTATGCCATCTTTATCAAACAAGGAGAACGGACCTATCAACAGGAAATAACCAATCTGACGGCCAACCGGTCCAACACGATAGAGTTGAAAACGCCTTACACGATTGATGCCAACCAGGATCTGATCGTTTCCATCTATGCCAAGAAATACGGACGTTCGGTTTATCCTGCTTTCGTAGATAACGGTCCGGCCGTTAACGGAAAAGGAAATCTGGTATCTTTTGACGGAAACGAATGGGAATATCTGCTGGACGAAAAATTCAATATTAATTTTATCCTGTCTGCTACCGTCACTTCCGAAGAAGGTGAACCGACACTTCCCCTTCCCGCAGCAAACAGTGATATACAGATTCCGGCTTTCCCTGCTATTACCGGATATAACATATACAAAGACCAGATGTTACTAGCTTCTATCCCTGCTTCCACATTACAACACACAGATAAAAATGTCACCGGAGGCAAGCATGACTACAGTGTTTCTGCTCTATACGATTCAAAAGAAAGCAGAGCAGCCACAGCTACAGCAGAAACAAATGTAAATACGGAGAGTATACAGGAAACAACCGATTTCCATATCACCCCTGCAATATTCAAAGACCGGATACAGATAAATAATTACCAGCAAGTCAAAAGCCTTGAAATTTATTCATCCGACGGAAAACTGATCCGGAAATTAACCAATCCGGCAGAATGGATAGAGACAGGTAATCTTCCGCAAGGTGTTTATTTCTTCAAACTAAGCAATGATAAGACTTTCAAAACCGTTCGCGGCATCAAACAATAATGAACAAACATTACTAATGTGTTAATGAATAGAGCAATTAGTTCAATTATTTCTTCTAATGAACTAAATTTATCTTCGTCGGCTCCCACTAAGCGTACTTAAGAGTATTTTACCTCCCAGTTATGCTTTTTAGCCAACTTGATTACTAATCTTTTTTCTCTTTCTTCTATTTGTTGTAAATACTTTTCTTGTCCATATTCCACATATTGGCTTCCATGGACAAGTGTATTATAGAAGATTATCGCCAGTTTACGGCTGACAGCGACTATGGCCTTGCCAGTACCTATCCTAGGTGCTATTCTCCGATAAAAAGCAGCGAGTGCTGATTTACCTCTGGAGATAGATGGCACGACCTTTTTAAACGCTTGAGCCGCGGAGCTTTTCACACGATCCGTTTTCGTCGAGATGATTTCCCCGCCGGTAATCTGGTTTCGAGGCACAAAACCAAGATACGAGGCAAAGTGATTACAAGTGGGGAACTTGCTCATATCGGTCCCGACTTCCGCTATGATCTGTAACACGGTATTGGGTTGCAAACCGGTTATAGCGGTCATGTCAGTACCTAAAATATGATAAAGCATATCCTGCAAATCCTTTTCTGAACGGATATCATTTTTATTTTTCTTTCGATACTTCGGCTTCTTTTCCTCTGTTTCTTCTACCTTTTCTTTTTTAAGAGGAAACTCTTCAAGCAAGTTTGTTATCTGGCTATCGATCTCTGTTAGTTTATTATCAAAGAAAGAAAAAGCATCATAATTCGTTTTCAACAGAAAAAGCTGATCTTTTTTGTAATAACCGTTTAAAGACTCGGCAATCTCGTCTTCCGTATATTTACAACGCCCACTGCGTAATGAGGCTAACTTGTGAGGATCACGTTCCCCATCCAGGATCGCACGGACTATGGCCATGCCTGTCTTGCCCATAATATCATCCAATACATTGTGTAATAACAAATTCATCTTTGTCAGAGCCTTTTGCATTCGACAAACATATCGTCCTCTATCCTTTATTATACGTCCTCTTTCTCTCATATAGCTTCTCAATTCGGCGATCTTTTCTTCCGGATGAAAAGAGCCGGTGATTAATCCGTATAAATGCAATGTTTGTAACCATTGGCAATCCAATACATCTGTCTTACGCCCAGGTACCATTCTGAACTTTTTAGGATTTACCAAACAAACTTCCAGACCGGACGATTTGAGGATGGAATAGATTGTTGTCCAATATACGGAGGTAGATTCCATCGCAACTGTAGTTATCCCACATGAACAAAGCAAATCACGGCAAGAAAGCAATCCTGAGGTAAATGTATTAAACACATGTACGATCGGAAGACTCATTTCTGCTGCTATACGGGGATCAAGGGCTACATAAATCTCTTTACTACCCAAATCAATGCCGGCAGAATGAGGATGACAAACCGAGAGTTTATAAGACTCCAGCTCTTTTACATCTCTGATTTTCTGTAACGTCAGTAACTTTGTTACCTCTTCACGCTTATCTTTTCTTCTCTTTTCCATAACTTTGCTTTTAAACTGTTTAGAAGCAAATCGGCGAAGCTCCGTGGGCGAATTATGTGCTTATTTTTCTAAACGGGAACTACGGACTTTGAGCCCTCTCACCATGATTTTGGGTCGCAATCCACAGAAGTCATGTTAAATTACAGGGACAAGGCCACTAGTTAAAAAACGACTATTCTGCTTCCCGGTTTGCTTTTCCCAAATGTAACTAATTAAGCTATAGATAGCAACCAACGGTAGACGAAGATGAATTTCGTTCAACAGGAGATTGGGTAAGCTCGCTTAGTAACGGTTATATTGGAGTTTCATAATAATGTTTCATCAAATGCACTGTCATACTATCATATTTTTATATAATACGCATATAATCAATATGTTATTCTATGACAGTTGCCATTTTCAACTATCATAATACTGTCATAAAACCATCATTTGGACTATATTTTAATTAAACATACATTGTTTAAGACCTAAAAAAGGCTTTACAAATAGGATAAATCGCACTTATATATCGCTTTCCCTTCTATATGTTTTGCGAAAATATATAGACTAATCTCACAGGAATACATACTTTTTGTTCTCAAGATGCCCTTCTCAGCCTGTTTTACACCCGGATGTTGACCGTGCCCAGACCCGGGTCTCAATATTGTCGACACCCGGGTCTCGAGCAACATAAATAACTATTTCGCTGATAATAAGTCATATATTTCAGTAAAACAAGAAGCATATATTGGGTTTCAGGATAAGACTATGATAGTTGCATGATAGGTAAATGACAGTTGAAAACAGGAACTATCATAGGATAACATATTGATTATAGGTATATTATATAAAAATATGATAGTATGATAGTTCTTTTACCCCTGTGATAGTTCTAAGAAACGCCTTTCATCTCTTTAATAGGAAACCGTCACATCAAACCCTTCTTTCCGTGCCCGGTCGGCTATGGCGTCCAATGCTTCTTTGGGAACTTTTTTAAGTCCTTTCAAAGGAGTTTCACGGTCGATGGTATAGATCATTACCTGTTTCGGTTTGATTTGCTTCAAGGCTTCAAACCAGCCGGTTATTTCTACTTCGGTTGTATTATCCACTGATTCGCCGTTCACTTCGCCTTTCAGGAACATAGTCTGGATAATCAGATTTCCTTCGAAACGGCATAACTGTCCGAGCAATTTATCGAATGTAAAAGCAGGAGAATTGGGAGCATTCAACTGTTGTATCCGGCTGTCGAGCACAGAATCGAGTTTCAGGATATTATCTTCAATTTTATTCAATGCCCGGAATACTCCTTCCTTATGCAACATGGTTGAATTGGATAGGACAGCAATCTTGGCATTCGGAAAGAAACGGTCGCGGGTGGCAATCGTATCTTCTATAACACCTTCGAACTCCGGATGCATGGTAGGTTCTCCGTTACCGGCAAAAGTAATCACATCGGGAGCAATTCCTTCGGCCTGCATAGCCGATAACTTTTCCGTCAATGCTTCCTTCACTTCTGCACGGGTCGGTAATTTGGTATGTGTACGCCGTTCCCCATTCAGTCCGCATTCACAATAAATGCAATCGAAAGAACAAAGTTTGCCGTCCACAGGAAGCAGGTTCATACCCAGAGAAACACCCAACCGCCGGCTATGTACCGGACCGAACACTATTTTATCAAAAAGAATCGTTGACATATCTAATACGTTTTTATCTATCAAGTTCTCTATATAACAAAGAACAGGACAATATTTCCTGAATTACGGATACAAAGCTACAAAAGACCTTATAATTACCAAGGAAGAAAAGCTAAAAAGAGGATCATCCCCCTTGCTTTATTGAAACATAATTTATTATTAATTAAATAGGCAATAAGCTATGTTTCACTACTTTTGCGACTGATCGATGATCATATATAGGCGATATTTATCATAGAAAGCGTCCGGCTTTATCCTTTTCAGTTTATATTTCATAGTTTATAGAATTTCGACACACTAGTATTTCACATTACCTGTTACGGGTAAGTAGTGATATACCAGGGTGCCTTATTGTGTGCTGTAAACTGTGATGACTGACTGTTGATACGATAAAAACCGGTAAATTCCTGCGTTTTCTTTTATAACAATTGTCACTTCAGGGAATCAGTGACATAATTTTTTATATTGTGCTGTTTAATTCCATAGAATTCATTTGCTTCCTGCCGATCGTTTTCATTGTATATTGGTTAGCAGACAAGCATTTGAAATGGCAGAACTTCCTTGTCGTAACAGCAAGCTATATCTTTTATGGCTGGTGGGATATACGTTTTCTTTCTCTGATCATACTGACCAGTTCCTTTTGTTTTGTCAGCGGACTTCTCATCGAACGGGCCGAAGGTAACCGGAAGAAACAGAAGATAATCAACACGATCAATATTTTACTCAACATAGGTATCCTGGGAACGTTCAAATATTTTGATTTCTTCAGTACCAATATTGAAACTGCATTACATTCATTAGGGTTTGAACCGGATTGGATAACACTGGATATACTTCTTCCCGTAGGTATTAGTTTTTATACTTTACAGGCTTTAAGCTATAGCATCGACGTATATCAGAAGAAAATATCCGCCTGTCATGATCCGATTGCATTCTTCGCTTTTGTCAGTTTCTTTCCGCAGCTGGTGGCAGGTCCCATAGAAAGAGCTACCAATCTGTTACCCCAATTTTATAAACGACGTACATTCGACTACAGTAAGGCAATAGACGGCTGCCGGCAGATGTTATGGGGATTTTTTAAGAAAATGATCATTGCCGATAATTGTGCGATGGCAGTCAATGAAATATGGGGCAGTTATCAGTATCAGAGTGGTTTTACTCTTTTACTCGGCGGTCTTTTATTCACTTTTCAGATATACGGAGATTTTTCCGGTTATTCGGATATTGCTATCGGATGTGCCCGGTTATTCGGAATAGATTTAATGAAAAACTTCAATTATCCCTATTTTTCAAGAGATATATCCGAATTTTGGAGACGCTGGCATATTTCATTAAGCACCTGGTTTCGCGATTATATTTATATTCCATTGGGAGGAAGCCGTTGCAAGAAAACAAAAGTAATCAGAAATACTTTCATCATATTCATTATCAGCGGACTCTGGCATGGGGCAAACTGGACGTTCATTCTATGGGGTATTTATCATGCCTTGTTGTTTATGCCTCTCTTGCTGCTCAATAAAAACAGGAGATATACGAAAAATGTAATCGCCGTAGGTAAACTTTTACCCTCTTTCAAAGAAGCTGTACAGATGTTTTCCACCTTCTTCCTTGTCCTTATCGGATGGATTATTTTCCGGTCCAACGACATCGGCGAAGTATCCGACTATTTAGCACGTCTTTTTTCCCCGTCTTTATTCGAGGTGTCCTTTCCGCACGGCAAAAGAGCGTTGATATATTGCTTAGTGCTACTAATCATTGAATGGATGCAACGGGAAAAAGAACATGCATTACAGATAAATAAAGAGATCAAATCACCTGTGGTACGTTGGGGAATCTATTATATCCTGATTTTTATAATCGTCTTTCTGCAAGGTACACCGGCCGATTTCATTTATTTTCAATTCTAAACGATATGAAGAAATTTATAAAACGATTAATTATCTTTCTGATACCTATCCTGATACTGTTCATCCTGTTGGAATATGCTATCCGGCAAATACCGAACACTTACAAATATAAAAACGAATGGATGTCACAGCATGCAGATAGCCTGAATACACTCATATTGGGTAATTCACATTGTATGTCGGGAGTCAATCCTTTATACCTGACCAACAGCGCTTTCAATTTCGCAAATTCTTCACAGGATTTGGAACGTGACTATTTTGTATTGACCAAATATGAGAATATGTACAATAATTTAAAATGCGTTATCCTTTCTTTTTCGTATTGTACACTTCAGGACAAGATGGATAATACGGACAAATCCCGGTTAAAATATTATGGTATTTATATGGGATATGAAAAATATAAATACAGTGTGGAAATAACGAGCAGCATTACTTATGAGAAAATAAAAGACTATCTGAAAGAGGGTACTTCACAATATTCTCCTTTAGGATTCAGAGTAAACAAATTTTCAAAAGATAATTTGGAAGTAAGTGGTATAAAAGCAGCCAAACGACATACATTAAATAACCGGAAAGATTTGGATGATAATCTGAAATATCTTTACAAAATCATTCAGTTCTGTGAAGATAAACAGATTCAATTAATTCTTGTCACTACACCAACCTGGCATAGTTATTATGAGCATCTGGATAAGCATCAACTCGACCAATTATTATCCACCGCAAAAGAGCTGGATAATAATCACGAAAATGTATTTTATTTCAACTTTCTAAAAGATGACCGATTCAATGATAACGATTTCAAAGACGGCGATCATTTATCAGAAGATGGTGCAGAAAAATTCACTAAAATACTGAAGGATTCCATCAGACATAAATTAGATATTGAATTGTAAAATATATATTCTAAAACTTATACCGTAAAAGCATATACATATCCGTTTTATTACGTCCTTTTATCTCTTCCTGATCCGTACCGATTAAGTCGCGGTCTGCATAATAACTATGTCCTAGTTTAGCAGAAAGAGAAAGTTTCTTTAGTATATCCCATCGGAAAGAAAATGACAACCTGATTCCTTTCCCATAAAACGAAGGCATACTGAAAGCATACAATATATTTTTCTCATACGAATTGATACGGCTGTAATAATCGTCCGTATGAAAATAAGCCAGGTAAATATCTGATTGGAATGGGAGAGAAGACGGTTTCCAGCCTACACCTTGCGAAATCATCCATCCGAGACTTCTTTTTCCTTTTCCTTCATCATAATAAACACCGTCGGCCGATGTTTTCAACACCCATGTCGATTGTATTCCGTAAAGCAATTGCAGTCTGATACGCTGCTGGGAATAAGGCAGAATACTCAATGTCGATTCATTTTCCAATGTCCGGTTCTTTTCTTTCTTTCTGTATTTATAACGTAAATAAGTCGTAAAGTTCTTTCCCGAATTATAATCCAGCTGAACCATATATTCCTGGCCCGAAGAAGGAGCATCCACACCGTATTTCAACCAGGGGAAACGGAACAAATCCGCATACGCCGACAATTTGAAACGGGCAAACGGCGTCCACTGCATCCCGGTATAAAACCCCTGTTCATTCTGTACGGATGAATGCTTTCGGACAGCATTCCCGAAAAAAGCCTGATACTTTTTATCATAATAACGATGAAGCAACAATAAAGAAAAATAGGAGACAGGCGTTAACCGGATGGCATTCAATGTGGCAACTGCCTTGTTTGAGGACATGGCTGTTTCTCCGTAAAACTTTATTCTCTTTGTTTTAAACATGTAATCAACGCTTATGTCGATATTATCGTTTCCACGGAAATAGAAAAGATTATAGGGTTTCGGGTCCGGTTGTACCTGATATTTTCCGAAAGAGTAGGAGAGAGCTGTAAACCC
>OGCX01000640.1_pt1 | contig 14962 bp, 16 predicted proteins | sample 1570261 | NCBI WGS metagenome assembly OGCX01 (sample SAMEA2582161, study PRJEB24529) | metagenome | biome: Human gut stool | place: China | collected 2011 | reverse complement strand
GGGAGGGCGACACCGCAAGGCAGATGGTCTTTTCGGTGCGGGAGGCGTCTGCCACCACCAGATTGGTGGTCAGGGGATCCAGATGACGGTCTACACACTCCACCGAGGCATAGAAGCTTTTCAGGTCGATTGCCAGATAGGTGCGCTGTGCTGCCATGATTCAGCCCTCCTTTGCAAAAATCACAACTATTTATCTTATTATAATAAATCTTTACGCTGTTTTCAAGATGGAACGCTATTTTATCTGTGATACAGACAACAAAAAAGAGTGGCAGCATTTCAAGCTGAAACGCTGTCACTCTGTAGGAACTGCGTAATGACTGACGATTATCCTTCTACTTTGACCGTAGCACGATCGCTCTTTGCGTTTCCATCCGCATCCAGCGTGATATGCACAAAATGTTCCGGCTTATCATAATCCTTTGTCTCGCCGTCATCGGTATAGTATTCATAGGATGCACCATCGGGAGCATAGGCAAGCAGGCGCAGATCTGCAAAATCCACATCGGCAACGCTCTGGATCTTTTTGCCGTCCTTGGCAAGGGGCAGAAGGTGTCCCTTGCGCATAAAGAACACCACTTCATCCAGCTCCACCGGAATGTAATGATGGCCTGCCGGCAGCACGCTGGTTTCGATGCGGTTGCTTTCGCTGCACTTTACCCGCACCTGCAGCATCTCCTCCGGCAGATAAACATAACGACCTCGGGCATTTTGCTCATATACCGGGGCGATCAACAGGCTTTCACCGATCATCACCTCATCCTCCACCCGGCGGGCAAAGTCGTCCTCCGGGAAGGCGAACTCCAACGGCATACAGTACATGCCGTCGTGCAGAGCAGCCTTCATGTACTCGCTGTAAATGTAGGGCAGCAGCAGGTAGCGCAGCTGTAAAATACCGGCAAAGGCGGCCTTGTTCTTAAAGCGGTAGGGTTCCTGCCGGCGGGTGCCGTTGGCAGAGTGGTTCCGCAGCAGCGGAGAGAAGATGCCCATGCCGTACCAGCGCAGCACCAGATCCTCTGTAGTATTGCTGCCAAAGCCGCCAATGTCGGGGCCTTCGTACAGGAAGCCGCACATATTCAGGGAGGGCATCATGTGCAGCGCAAGCAGAATGTGGCTCCACCAAGAATGGTTGTCGCCAGTCCAGATGCCGCCATACCGGTGCATCCCGATGCAGGCAGAACGGGAGTACATCAAAATGCGCTTGTCCGGCTCCAGCCGCTCAAAAGCCTCGCCTGCCGCACGGGTCATGTTATAACCAAAAAGATTATGTACAATGTCGTGCCGCATACGCCCCTGTTTGGTGTTGTGGTAGAACAGCTTATAATCGTTTTCGTTGTTGGAAAGCTCTGCCACCATGCCGGTAAAAGCACCAAAGCTGGAAATATCCAGGTTTTGCTTGTTGTATTCCCCAATTTTAGCAAAGGTCTTTTTCAGTCTTTCCTCTGCGTAGAAGATAGCAGGCTCGTTCATATCATTCCAGAAGCCCTCGATCCCCTGATCCAGCAGAACTTTATATTGACTGCCAAACCAAGCGCGGGCTTCCGGGTTGAGCATATCGGGGAAGTGTACCCGTCCCGGCCACACACCGGCTACAAAGGGGGTGCCATCCTGATTCGTGCAGAAGTAGCCGTTTTTCACGCCCTCCTCGTACACATCATATCCCTCTTCGACCTTGACTCCTGCATCGATGATGGGGACAAGATGGATGCCCTGCGCTTTCATCTCGGCGGCAAAGTCTGCAAAACGCGGGAAGCGCTGCGCATCCACCGTAAAGTCCTTGTAACGCTCCATGTAATCAATATCCAGAACCACAGCGTCCAGCGGCATATGATTGGCACGGTAATTTGCCACCACCTCGCGGACCTCGTCCTCGTTCATGTAGCTCCAGCGGCTCTGGGCGTTGCCAAAAGCCCATTTGGGCGGAATATAACTGCGCCCCACCAACTGGCGGAACTGGTGCACAATATCGGTCAGGCTCTCGCCCTCAATGATGTAGAAATCGTAATTTTCCTCGGCCACCGTGATGCGTAAGGTATCCAGGTCGGTGTAGCCGCAGTCAAAGGTGACCTTGCCCGGGTAGTCGATAAAAACGCCAAATGTATCCTTGCCGGACACGATCATAAAATTATAAGCACCGTACAGCGAGGATTTGCCCTCGGTATGGTTGCCGTCATCGGAGCATTTGCTTTCGTACACCCACCCGCGCTTGTTGATACCACGGACGTTTTCGCCAAGACCATACAGGACATCCTGCGGTTCCATGGCATAGGAGAAGCCATCCGGCTCCTTGGTCAGATAGGGTATCGTTTCCATCATGGGCAAAAAAGAACCCACTACACTTTCGGTATCAAACGGTTGACCGTATCGCTTTTTGTAGATCATAGTAAAATATCTCTCCTCTGTTTTTTGAATCGTCACAGTGTAAAACGTACCAACGTATTTTTGATGAACAATTAAGAAACTCTGACATTGGCTGGAGCAATTGGGGCTTCAGCCTTATTTTCAACCCAATCGCTGCGGTTGTGCAGCTATTTCAATACAAGATCCTTGAAACGTGATGTTCCTGCTTGCCCAGATACAGCTCCACGATCATCCGTCCGTTTTCGGTGTTGCAGAGTTCTTCGCTGCAATAGCCGCAGAGCTTTCCGTCCGCCTGTGCCACATAGCGGCGCAGCGGCTGTTGAAGTTCCTGCGGGATGCTGCTCCATGGAATCACATAGCTCCTGCCGGTGTCCCCTACATCCACGATGCAGGCCCGGTCGCTGTCCTCCTCTGATAAAATCAGCTCCACCTGAAACACATCCGCAAAGGGTGCGCCCTGATACTGGGCTTTTTCCCGCCTGCGCTGGGCACGCAGGTCAGACAGGGCGGCGTCCAGCTCCGCCTCCGACACATCGGTCTGGTACAGCAGAATGTGCAGCTGCTGCTCTGCCGCCTCGCTCCCTTGCTCCCTGTCGGACTGCAGGGTCACGTCTGCATGAATGGCGCAGACCTGCTCCTGCAGCTCGGTGCGCAGCCGTGCAAGCATCTGCTGATGCTCCGCCTCCACCTCCTGCGGTGTTTTGGGCTCCGGGACAGGTAGGTTTTCGGTATCCGGCACAGCGTCCGGCAAGGGCTTTTCTGCCGCAGAGGCAGGTTTCACCGTTGTTTCACGGGGCGGCTTTGCCTCCGCAGCAGGGATTTTCAGCCTATCTGCCGTGGATGCCGATGCGGTCTTTGCCGCCGTTTTCGGCGCAGACGGAGGCGACCGCTGCTTTTTGGGCTGTGCTGCATCTGCGGTTTTCGGAGCGGCTTTTGCAGGTTCAAAGGGATTGCTTCTTGTGCCGGAATCGTAGGACGGTCGGAACTCGTTCCCGGTGCGGCGGTAGTGCCGTCTGCCCACCTGTTCCCTGCTTTTCTTCACACCATCGTAGATTCACGCAAAGATCATGTACCGGGTAAGCGTGTCCCAAAAACTATTGCGTCGGCAGCGCCCCTTGCGGTTTTTATGACGGCGGCTGGAGTTGTGATACGCCAGCGACATGGTTTCAAAGACCAGAAAGCCGCACACAAAGCCCATACCGGCAAACAGCTTTTTCCAGAAGTTCATTCCTCGCACCTCCCGAAGTGTGTTTTGCGGTGAACTTTTCTAATCACAAGTCAAGAAATTAGTGCAACATTCAAACAGCATATTTGCGATACGCAATTCAACGCTGTTGCTGCTACATTAAAAGTTGAATTGCTAAGTTTCCTGTTATAAAATATTTGCAGCAAATTCTTCTATCAGCCGATTCACCTGTTCGGGTTTGTCTGTATTGGAATTATGCCCTGCTCCTTCGATCCACGTCAATGGGATTTTCGTATTGCGATGCCATGCTTTGTTGTACCGTATACACGAACCTGCGTGATCTTGTGTGCCGCATATCAATAAAGCCGGGCACTTGATCTCATACGGCAGATTCTTTTCTATGGCCGCTGCCAAAATACGAAAACCATGTCCGGCAATTTGTGCATAGCGTTTCTGGTTTCCGTCATAAGTCAGCATCATTTCACGCATGAGATTTCTACCGTAATCAGACGTAGCAACGCCTTCCGACCCCGATTTCAGGAGCCATTTCCACGGATAGTGAGCATATACCGGCTCCATCCGTTTCAAAAGCCATATCTCAACTGCCGTCACATAGCTTCGTTGCAACGGTGCAGAGTCAATGGAGACAAAACCCGTCATTTTGTCTGGGTAAAGCTGTGCATAAGCCTGTCCCACATATCCACCCATGGACTGCCCAACAATGACAGGCTTTGTGATTCCTTCTTGGTTTAAGATATCGTTCAGCCATTTTGCCTTATCGAACAGATTAAAATCAAATCGAAACGGCCATGAGGAGCCGTGTGCCGGCGCATCCCAGACGATAACATTATATCTGCTCTCAAAATACTGAATCTGCTTATCAAACAATCTATGATCCGCAGTCAATCCCGGCAGAAAAACAAGAGTAATTGTATCCGGGTTTGACGCACTTACCCAATACCGAATCGTTCCGCACCGAGTTTGACAAGTCTTTTCTTTCATCAGGCTCCCCTCCACAAATTACGAGTTATCCCCCTCAGTATACCACGCTTTTTCCCTGCGGAAAAGATACCGCGCACAAAAGGCTTCTCCGGCAACTATCCGCGCCCCGGCTCATACAATCTAACAACTATGTACCGGGAGGGATATCGTGTGCTGCTGACCTTACTGCAATTTTTCGCCACAAAATTTCTGTTTCTGGCGCTCCATCTGGAAAGCGGCTGCTTTCCGCGTCCGCTCACAGCCCGGGAAGAGGCCGCCGCTTTCAGCGCCCTGCACGCCGGAGATGCCGCCGCCCGGGAAAAGCTGATCCGCCACAATCTGCGGCTGGTGGCGCACATCGTAAAAAAATATTACGCCCTGCCGGGTGATCAAGAGGATCTTGTTTCCATCGGCACCATCGGGCTGATGAAAGCGGTAGATACCTTTGATGCCACACGCAAGGCACGGTTTTCCACCTATGCCAGCCGCTGCATTGAAAATGCTATCCTCTCCCCAGCGCACTTTCAGATGGAAAAGAGAATCCATCTCTTTCACGCAATGACGCATCTACGTCAAAATGGATTTTTTGGAGCCGAGAGAGCGGTTCCTTTATTCGCTCTATCTTACATGGCGTTCCGTAAAACACGCAGTCGTTCTTCAAACATTGCTTTCCATGCCGGATGCTCGGAGAATACGGTGTGTTCCACCTGACGGACTTGGTTCAGTCCGATGTTCCGCACCGCTTCCACTGCAGCATCTTTTTGGCTCAGATGGCGTTTTCCCACGGTCAGACAGTTTGCGCCTTCTGGCGTGTCGTACTGCTGAAACGCCCGGTTGAAGTCCATCAGGTCATGCAGACGGATGGGCTGATTGGTTTCGTTGTCTACCAGCAGACCCCAATTTTCCCAATGACGGTCGGTATTGCCCACCAGATAATCCAGAATGTTCATCATATAGTAGCTGGGAGCATCCAACTCTAAGATCTTATCCAGCGTGTTCCAATCATGGTTCGTGCAGTAGACGTCATAGGCTGCATAGGTCACAAGACTGTATCGCTGAGATGTCATGATTTTGCTGATAGAAACCGGCTCATTTTCAAACATTCCCTGCTCATACAGTACCTGATGGCAGTCAAAGCACCGGCAGATTTTGCTTGCCAGCACTTCACGTTCCACCGCTTCCCTGCCACCATCCTTGTAAAGATAGAAGCCATCCTCTTTGCGCACCCACGCCTTGGGGTACAAGCCGCCCGTAGACAGGTCATTTGCCAGAAGATGGGCGTTTGTCACCGTCATTTGGTGCCCCCGCAGCGCAATATCCACAAGCGCATTGCTTAAGGAGTGTGCAAAAAGGTTGATATCCTCGAATCGAATCTTCTCGTTTTCTTCTTTCACCCAGAACACATCCAGCAAAGACAGACAATGGTAGGATAATGCAATCTGTGCTCGTTCCCTGTCCGTAACGCTCTGAGATGCACCGATACTGTTCAGGATTTCCTTGGCGTAAGTGCGATCCAACGTCAGCATCCGGGAGGCACACCAATAGTAAAAGTTCGTCACATTATTGATGCGCTCGTCAAAATCATCCGATTCCACCAGAACCAGATCATAGGGCATGAAATCCTCGAGGCAGACCCTGCATTCCCCTGTCGTGCTGAGTTGTGCCACACAGCTTTCCCGGTGCATGATCTCGTAAAACATGGTTTTCATCCCTCCCTGCGTTCTGTGTCTTGCTCTGTATTTATATTACCTTCTTTTTTCACGGAACACAAGAGCTTTTACTTTTCAAAAAGCTTTTTCTGCTGCTCCATCAGGACGGTTTCGATACGCTCTTTCAGCAAAAAGTGGAACTGTTTTGGGTAATATGCAGCGTCAAATAATTTCCAGCCATTTGTGATCCTCCGCCATTCTTCCCTGCGTCTTTTCAACAAGCAGAACCGGGTCATATTCCGGAACGCCAACAGCATCCAGATAGTAATCCAAGCCCTTTCGTGTTTTCGGAATGCATCGGTCTGCCAGAAAGGCCAGGAAGTCTTCCCATGAGGGCGTTTCGTTCACACCAAACGCAGTATCCAGTATTTCGTCAACTTTGTTTTCGATGCAGATCTGCTCCGCTGTAAAATCTGCCAAAATCACGGTACACAACGTATCTCCGTCATAGTACCTGTATTCTTTCAGCCGATGACCTTTCTGTTCTGCATTTCTGCGAAACACTTCCGGGTCTGTGGATGCAAGTGGCTGGATGGTGATTTTTTCACCGTCAAAAGAAAGCTCCACGCGGTCCTCTTTTGAAAGTCCCATCGCACGAAGCCACACTGCCGGGAGATTGACCGAATACTTTTCTGCATTCTTTCCTGCTGTTCCCCCTGCTTTTCTTCTCATAATTTTCACGCTGCGACGATTCATGCACTTCACCTTCCCTTACAAAAAGAATACCACATTGGCCGCCAACAATCAATGATTTTTTTGTCAGCAAAATTCCAAAAACTTATGTAACACAAAAAGCCCCACGCTCAACACTGCCTCTGAATCTGACCGTCTCTGGTCAGAGCAGAAAAGCATATGTTGAGCGTGGGGCTTTGTTTATCGGCTCGGCTGCCAGCCGGGCTTTTGGTGTTCCTTGGGTTTGTAAGTTCCTTTGGTAGTATCGATCACCGCCTGCAGCAATTCGAGCTTCTGCCATGTGGGGCAGTTCAGACGGTCGATTTTTTCGATCACATAGTTGGCGTGGGCGGTTGCGACCCGTTTTCCGAGTTCGTCCCATCCCTCTTTCGTTTTGGGGTAATGTACCACCACTTCAATGGGGGCACTCTTTCGCATGGCTCACTCACCTCCGATTACATCGCTATCACCTCATTTTTACGGGTTACTGGTTGTCCGCTATTCGCTGCGGTTTCCGCTCAGAACATTCAGAGCCAGACTGACCAGCAAAGCCATATCAATGCGGAGCATTTCAGCCTTGCTGGCATAGCCCATAAAGCGTTCGATGCGGGATTTATCGATCGTGAAGATCTGCTCCAGAAGAATCATGGACGGTTCTTCAAAGGCCGGGTTGAAATCCACCAGCACATGGGTGGGCTGGTTTTTCTTCTTTTCCGTCCGGGTGGTAACAGTTGCAACGATCAATGTAGGCGAATGACGGTTTCCAATGTTGTTCTGCAGAACTACCACAGGGCGTTTCCCGCCCTGTTCCGAGCCGATATGCGGCTCCATGTCTGCATAGTAGATGTCCCCCCTGAGATATCTCCAATTGTTCGGTAACATAAAAATTCCCGTGGAATGAAATGCCCTCATAGCCAAGAAGATTTACGAATCCTCTCAACTATGAGGGCATTGTTTTTATTCGTGCGGTTCCATGGTCAGATTATGCTGCAAAATTCAAGTGAGTCACTTTTTCTTTACCATTGAGCTTCTGATAACATCCAAAATGGTCTGATCCGCCGGGAGCCACGGAACGGAATCAATGTCATCTTTTGTCAGCCATCGTGCAGCTTCCGCTTCTTTCAGCACAAGCTCGCCGGAAACCACTTCACACCAGAAGCAGTCCATGGAAAGATGAAACGCCGGATAATCGTACTCGATTGTACCAATTAAATCCTCCACGGCGATTTCCGTGTCCAGTTCTTCTTCGATTTCCCGCTTCAGAGCCTGCTGCGGGGTTTCGCCCGGCTCGATTTTGCCGCCCGGAAACTCCCACTGGCCTTTATAGTCGCCATAACCACGGGCAGTGGCGTAGATTTTGCGCTTTTCCTGCATGGAGTCGCAGATCACAGCGGCCACAACACGAATCGTTTTCATAACGTTCTCCTTTTGGATTCATTATAATGGCCGACCGTCAGAAGTCCCACCGACACGATAGAACACCCTGTTTCCTGCTTTTCTTGCAGTAAGCAGCCCCATCTCATGGAATTTCATCACAAACGTCCGAATGGTTGCATACGCAGCGTTTCGGAAATCCTTTTCCAGCTGCTTTGTGGTAAACTCCTCTGCACCATAAGCAGACAGAACATACTCCCAGAGCAGCCGTTCTTTTTCTGTGATTTTTCCTCCCGCAAGAGCAGTTTGATATACCTCAAGATCAGTTTTCGGCGGGACTGCATCCACCTGCAGGCGGTTATAGACCTCATTGCAGAAGTAGAACAGAAAGGGAGTCACATCCGTATAGCCGGAAATCAGAGCATTTCTCTCCACGCGTTCGTAGGCTTTGTGATATGCGTCCTTGTTTTTAGCGATGTATCGTGAAAACGGCGTGAACAGTGCCGCAGGATATCCCTGCTGAACAAGATACCAGAGGTGAAATAGCCGTGCAGTGCGTCCATTCCCGTCAAAATAGGGGTGGTAGTACGCAAAGGCAAAGTGCAGAATGGCAGCCTTATGCAGCTCATTGATGCCGTCATTGGCATTCGCAAAATCGACAAGACATTTCATGGCACCGGGAAGCCGCTCTGCCGGAAGTCCCGGTCTGGGTTCTTCACCGCCCACAATAAAAACCTCGCCATGCCGATAAAAGTGGTTTGGCAGTAATCGATCTTCATCCGGGAGATAATCCCCTGTGCTGATCTGATATAGGTAATGCAGATTCTCCTCGGTGATCCTATTCTGACGATTCGCGATAAACTCCAGTCCGCGCTTCATACCATAGATGCGGGCTTCTTGTTCATCACGAGGGGCATAACCATCGAGGATATAACGGATACTGCTGCGGGTCGAGCGGATACTTTCAATTTGAAAAGTAGCATAAATTTCCTCGGTCATCGCCGACAAACCGAAGTTTTGTCCACTGACAGGGACAGAGAGCAACTGCTTCATACCATTTGTTGAAATTTGCGCGAGGTTCGGCAGGTAAAACAGCTTATTTCCAGAAAAATCAGTCAACGGCAGAGGCTGCGCAAAGTTTTGCCGCAGCAATTCGGCAAATTCTTTGACGCTGACAGTCGAGTACTTGTATTCCATCCGATTGAGTTCAAACAAATGCTTATCTGAAAGCATTTTGGCAAACTGTGCCCCATCCATTCTGTCCACCTCGCAGTTGATACTTATTGATACTATATAGTATCAATATACCGATTCTTTATAAAAAAGTCAACCGAAACAGGCCGAACCAACTTTTTCCATACTCCCCGTCAAAATTTCCGTGGTTCCGTCACGAATCACATCTCCATCGGCTTATTCCCCACTTCGTCCAGATACGCATTCAAAAATTCCGCTGCAAGGCTGTTGGGACGGATGTTTTCTCTGGCTTCCTGTGGGGTGAACCACTTGCAGCGGTCCACTTCGTGGTTGATATGCAGCGCCTTTGCGGTTCTGACGAAAGCCGTAAAGTTGCACATCAGCGTGTTAGACGGCTCAAAAAACTTGGTACGGTTGAATCGGAGGTGCTCTACTTCCAACCCGGTTTCTTCCCGGACTTCCCGTACCACGGCGTGTTCTTCTGCCTCACCGCGGTTCACATATCCAGCCACCAGAATATAAGAGGGCTTGCCGTACTGCTGGATGAGCAGAATTTTCCCGGTTTCCTCATCCACAACAATCATGCTGACTGCCACATTGTACATCGGGAACCGGTATTGCTGGCATTTCGGGCAATAAGGCACAATGCCCTCTTCTTCCAGTTCTTTTTCAATCAACGCCGTACCGCATTCAAAGCAATGCTTCTGAATCATTTTTACACTCCAAACACTGTTTTCGTCAGCCGGATACCTGCTGCCGTTTTCATCGTATGTTCCATAAAGGTTCGGATTGCCTGCTGACCGTACCCGCTTTCGGACGCATTGACGATATAATCCGCCTCAATCAGAATCTGATAGTCAATGCCGTCGATCTGCGCCGGACTATGGTGGTGCCCTACCAGATAGGCCACCCGGTCGATCTGTTCTGCTGTCATGCCGGTATCCGCCAAGAACTCCCGCACCAGCGGGGCACCCTCCTGCTCCTGATATTTACCATTGGTGTTGCCGTATTTTTTGCGGCAGAGCGGGCAGGCGATATCGTGGGTGATGGCCACCACCTCCAGAATAAACTGCGTGTCTGCGTCCAGCCCCTCCAGCTCACCAATGGTTTTGGCATAGGTCCACACACAGCTCAGGTGCGTGATGTCATGGATATTCCCTTCGGAAAAGGCGATCATCTTTTCCATGATCTGTGCAATGGTCATCATTTGTTTCACTCCCGTTTTTAATACTTAAATGTTCACCTTGATAAACGTGAACTTATTCTTCAAATTTTTTATGACACTTTGGACATTCTTTAGGGATCGGCCTATAACCAACAAGCGAGCAACCGCAATAAGGACATTTCATCATGGTGAGATGATATACAATACCACCAATAACAACCATTGCACCGATTAGCAGGCATAGGTTTACTCTGTACTCCTTTGCCGTCATTGCTCCTATTACTGCGAGCAATATTCCTATCATCAAAATGATCCAAGAAATGGCAGCCTGCTTTTGTGGGCTATTGTTTTTCATATAATCACACCCCTCCACAAATTCCGATTTATCAAATAAGAATTTCCGTCAATTTTTCTCTTGATGCGGCTCGTTTCTAAGAGTAGGAACGAACTGTTCTGTTGCCGGAGACGGACCATTCAGGTCGATCTCCGGCAGTATTTTTGTTATCGCGTATTAAAAAGCAGCCGGAACGACTTTCTGCTGCGCTACATCGATGATGCCGTATGTATTCAGTCTGAGTTTTGGAATGACCGGAAGGCTGACGAAGGCGAGGGTCATAAAGATGCCGATATCTTCCGCTACACCATGTGCCTTGAGGGCATCGTTCAGCGCCTGCATTTTCGCCGCAACGCTCTCTGCGCTTTCGGTGCTCATCAATCCGGCCACCGGAAGCGCAAGTTCTGCCACGACCTGTCCATCTGCCACAAACGCAAGTCCGCCTTTGTTTTTCCGCACAGTGTTGCCGGCCAACATCATGTCGGCATCGTTGTCCCCTGCCACAATCAGGTTATGGGAATCATGTGCGATGCTCGATGCAACGGCTCCGCATTTCAGGCTGAAGTTTCCTAAAAAGCCAATGCCCACATGGCCGGAGTGATGATGCCGCTCAAAAACGGCCAGTTTTACGATGTTGTGTTCCGGGTCCACACCGGGAGCTTTGCCCGGATGCCGTTGGAACGGGATGATTTTTTCCTCCGTAAGCAGCTCGCCCCGGTTCAGGCAGATGACACGCTCCTGCTCCCCGCTTTCCCGAAGTTCCAGGTCCTGCAGTGTGATCTCATCCAGATCAAAGGAATCCATAACGTGGGAAAATCTCACACGGTCGATGTCAAGCGGTGCGGGTTTCAGCGTTTTTCCGTGCTCGGCCACCAGCGTGCCGTTCTTGTAAACCTGTTCGACCGTAAAGGATTCCAGATCAGGAACCACAACCAGATCTGCCCGGTACCCCGGTGCTACGGCACCGCGCTGCTTGAACCCAAAATACTGTGCCGGGACCAGCGTTGCCATTTTGACGGCCACTGCTGGGTCTGCACCCAGCCGGATCGCTTTACGGATGTTGGAATCGATGTGGCCGCTGTCCAGCAGGTCACCGGGGTGCTTATCATCTGTCACCAGCATACAGCGGCTGCAATAGGGCTCCCGGAACAGCGGCATCAGGGCCTCCATATTTTTGGCAGCCGTTCCTTCCCGGATCATGATGTATTGTCCGCGCCGGAGTTTTTCCATGGCTTCCTCGATGTTGGAGCACTCGTGATCGGACTGAACGCCTGCCGCAATATAAGCATTCAGGTCCTTATCGCTCAAGAGCGGTGCATGGCCATCCACGATCTTTCCCGCTTCGGTGCAGTCGCGGATCTTCTGCAGGATCTTCGGGTCACAGCGCACCGTCCCGTAGGCATTCATCAGCTCCGCAAGCCCCAGCACGCGGGGACTGCCGTAGTAAGGCCGGAGCTGTTCTGCGTTCAGCACCGCGCCGGATTCATCCAGATCCGTGGCCGGAACACAGGAGGGCAGCATGAAATAAACCGAAAGGGTCAGATTTTTTGTCGTTTCCAGCATAAAATCCAAGCCTTCCAGCCCCGCAACGTTCGAGATCTCGTGTGGGTCTGTGACCACCGCAGTGGTACCGTGGGGCAGCACTGCCTGCTCGAAAGCCGGACCACAGAGCATGGAACTTTCGATGTGGATATGCCCATCGATCAGGCCCGGGCAGACATATTTGCCGTGCAGATCAACTTCTTTCCGGCCATGATACGTGCCCACGCCCACGATCGAATTTCCGCTGATGGCAATATCAGCGGTGTCGATCTCATCGGTAAACACATTGACGATTCTGGCATTTCTCAAAACCAGATCGGCCAAAGCATCTCCTCTGCCTGCCGAGATCCGGCGTTTCAGCTCATCAGACTGCATAGAAACATCTCCTCTCTCTGAAGTTCGATTTTCTCACCTGTGGATTGGTTCCGCCATTATTCTACCACGCCTTGCCGCTGCGGAAAAGATGTCGGGAAACAAAAATGGCCCCGGAGGGCTTGTTACAGCTCTCCGGGGCCACCTTATGTGCGTTGTGCCTTGGCGCAGACCGTCAGCACTCCACTGCCACCTTGATCACGCCGTCCCGTTTCTTTTCAAACAGCTCGTAGCCCTCTGCGATCCGGCGCAGGGGGTAGGTGTGGGTGATGAGCGGTTCGGTATCGATCTTGCCTTCTGCGATGAGACGCAGCGTTTCTTCACAATCGCAGCCGTCCACGCCGCCGGTCTTAAAGGTGAGGTTTTTGCCGTACATTTCCGGCAGCGGCAGGGTCTGTGCCTTATCGTACAGCGCCACCACGGTCACGATGGCGTTGGGCCGTGCACACTCCCATGCCAGCCGGAAGGTGGAGTCTGCCCCTGCCACCTCCAGCACCACATCGGCCCCGCCGTGGTCGCTGTGGGCGCGCACAAAGGTGGCGCAGTCCTCCGGCTGCACCGTGAGCACCTGCGGGTAGTGCTGACGGATGAACTGCAGGCGGCTTGCGTCCTTTTCACAAACGATGATGCGCTTGGGGCTGTGCAGCATGACGCACAGCAGCGTGCAGATGCCGGTCGGCCCTGCACCGAGGATCAGCACGGTATCCTCGGGGGTGATTTCCGAGATGCGTGCCGCCCAAAAGCCGGTGGCCAGCACATCGCCCACCAGCAGCGCCTGCCGATCGGTAACGCCGTCCGGGATCTTGTTCAGTCCCTGATCCGCAAAGGGCACCCGGACATACTCGGCCTGCCCGCCGTCGATGCGGCAGCCCAGCGCCCAGCCGCCGTTTTGATCGGTGCAGTTGTTCACAAAGCCCTTTTTGCAGAAAAAGCACTCTCCGCAGAAGGTCTCCACGTTCACCGTCACCCGGTCGCCGGGTTTCACATTGGTCACCGCACTGCCCACTTCTTCTACGATGCCCACCATCTCGTGCCCTACCGTGATGCCGGGCACCGCCCGGGGCACGCTGCCGTGCTTGATGTGCAGGTCGCTGGAGCAGATGCTGGCAAGGGTCACTTTTACAATGGCATCCCGCTCGTGCTGCAGCACCGGCTTTGGTTTTTCCATCAGTTCAAATTTGCCCTCGGAAACATAGGTATAGGTCAGCATGCTTTTTACCTCCACGCGCTTTGATATTTCCGGACTTGAGTATACCACGCAGCTATGGCAAAGAGCAAGCCGCAAAAGGCCCGCCCTTTGCGGCAGCTCTCCGCCGATCAGATCTTGGGCTGATACTGCATGCTGGACACATTGTAAATGGTAACAAAAGCCTTGGGGTCTTCCCGGTTGATAAAGTTCATCAGCTTCTGATATTCGCTCTTGTCCACGATGGTAATGATCTCGTTGTGTTTTTCCAGATTGTATGCACCGATGGCCTCGTACATGGTCGCACCGCTGTGCAGGTCATGGAGGATGAACTGACGCAGCGCCTCCTCTTTTTCGGTGATGATGCAGACGCGGCGTTTGATGCTGTTATCAAAGATGAAATGGTCCAGCACGATGCCGTTGAAGTAAGTACCGAGGATACTCAGCACCACGGTCTTTTTATCGTAGACCAGGGCCGCGGAAAGCGCCACACACATTCCTGACAGAGACATGGCTTTTCCCAATTCCATGTGCAGGTACTTGTTCATGATCTTTGCCACAATATCCAGCCCGCCGGAGGATGCATTGCGGTTGAACAAAATACTCAGCCCGATGCTGACCACCAGAATATAGCACAGCACGTCCAGCTCCTGACTGCCGGTCATCGAGCCGAACTCCGGGAACAGCTTTTCAAACAGCCCCAGAAACACCGGCAGCAGCACACTGGTGTATACGGTCTTTGCGCCAAATTCTCTGCCACAGGTAAAGAACCCGATGATGAGAAGCACGACGTTCAGGATCATCGTAATGACCGACAAGGGCAGCGGCACAAAATTGGACAGCACGATGCCAAGGCCGGAAATGCTGCTGACGGATGTATGGCTCG
>OGCX01000634.1_pt1 | contig 15011 bp, 7 predicted proteins | sample 1570261 | NCBI WGS metagenome assembly OGCX01 (sample SAMEA2582161, study PRJEB24529) | metagenome | biome: Human gut stool | place: China | collected 2011 | reverse complement strand
CATCGTAGCGAGCGCGCAGGTCGTCGAGCTCAATATCGCGACCGAACTCAACATCGGCCATCAAGCGAATCTGCGGATTGTTCAGCGTCTTTTCGAGCGCGCCAATAATGTACTTAATTGCCGGATGATCCGGAGCCACGCCGTAGCGCACCAAACCAAAGGGAACTGGAAGCTTTTCGAACAAATCAATCTGCGCGGTCGCGTCAGCGCCCAAACCGAGCTCATCACGCTTAGCTGCCAACTGACGCAGCAAAATATCGGACACATACACACCTGCTGGGCCAGCGCCCACAACAGCTACTTTAAAATCTCGCATAGTTTTGAATAATCCTTGATGTTCTATGGTCTGTCTTCTGTATCCTGTGTTCTCAGAAAACCTCTAGGCACAAGGATATAGGAAAACGCGGGCGAAAGAAACAGTGGCAGATAACGCAAGTGGGGTAAACACCGTCGCAACCGCTGTTTACCCCACTGCTTGTACTGCCGTTTAGCTTTTACCAGCCTTTACTGACCGTCTCCGAAGAACTGTTCGAATGGGTTCGTGAAGTTATCGTCATCGCCGCCATTGTTCTGGTTCTGGTTGTTACGGTTCTGGTTGTTCTGGCTGTTTCCGTTCGAATTCGAGGAAGCAGTGGAAGTTTCTTCCTTGTTCATCGTTGCAGTCAAATCCAAAGTCTTACCGTCGCGGATAACGGTGAGCGTAACCTTCTCGCCGAGCTGGGTAGCACGCACGTAACCGAGCAAAGCGGAGTTCGAAACAACCGTGTGCTTGTCGTACGCAACGATGGTATCGCCCTTCTGAATGCCGGCGGCCTCAGCAGCAGAGCCCTGAACGACGCTCTGTACCTGTGAACCGGAGCGGGTAACGCCGTCCGCGGTAGCTGTTGCAGACTTCACCGTTACGCCCAGCGATACGTGGGTTGCCTTACCGTCCTTAATAATGGCGCCGGAAACCCACTTGGCGAGGTTCGCTGGGATAGCGAAACCGATACCAATGGAGCCGGAGGAACCTTCGGACGAGCTGGAGCTGCCCGCGGTTGCAATCGAGGAGTTGATGCCCACAAGCTTGCCCTCCGCATTAAAGGTTGGGCCGCCCGAGTTACCGGAGTTGATGGACGCGTCAATCTGAATAGCGTTCGTAACCACAACGTTGCCACTGTTATCTTCGCTGGAAACCGAAACCGGGCGATCTACTGCTGAAACGATACCGGTGGTTGCCGTGTTTTCGTAGCCGAGCGGGCTACCAATAGCCATTACGGATTCACCCACAGCCAGCTTGTCGGAATCGGCGAAGCTTACAGGAGTCAGGTCGCTTGGCGCGTTTTCGAGCTGAATAACCGCCAAATCAGTGGTAGGATCGGTGCCCACAACCTTTGCCTTGTACATGTTGCCGTTCGCAAGCGTTACTTGCAGGTCGCTTGCGCCGGAGACCACGTGATTATTCGTAATAATATGACCTTCTGCGTCGAGGATAGCGCCAGAACCGATGACCGTTCCGTTCTGCACCGTTCCCTGGATAGAGACCACGGACGACGCTACTTTCTTAGCCACCGCTGTCCAGTTAACGTTCGACGCGCTCGAGCTGGCCGTACCTGTGCCGCCCGTAGAGCTTTCGATAGAGCTGAGCGTTGACTGCGCAGGGATAGAGATGACGCCCGTACGGATTCCCGCGAAACCGAGACCAGCCACGAGCAGCGCGGCTACTGCAGCCGCACCCGCTGCTGCCCAGATAGTGGTGGCGCGGTTTTTCTTTATAAGCGTTGACACGGTTTCCGCGTTCGCTGCCACACCCGATGCCGTGACGCTTGCCTGCGTTCCGTATGCGTTCGCTGGATCTGCAAAAGCGTTGCGCACCTTGACCTGAGCCGCGTTCATAGCAGCAGCTGATGTGTCTGGAGCTGTGTAGGACGGGCCGCCCGGAGCTGCCGAGCTTTGCTGGGCTGGGGTTGGTTGGGTTGGCGTTTGTGGTTGGGCCGTATACGCTGCCTGAGTCTGTGCAGATTGAATTGGCTGGGTTGGCCGCGTTCCGTAAGCAGCTGCGGTGTACTGTGGAACGCCCTGCTGAACATACTGATTCTGAGTGTACTGGTTCTGCACTGGATAAGTCGGCACAGCTTGCGTCGTTGGCGTCGTTGGAACGGATGGCATCGGCGTTGTGCTATATGTCGCGTTATATGGATTCTGTGTATTCTGTGTATTACCCTGCGCGGGAGTCGTTGGATAAGACTGAATTAATCCTGTGTATTCCTCTTCACCCTCTGGTTGTTGCATATTTTCGTTTGTCATTAATTCTCCTTCAGCAACTAAAACGTCACGTAGGCGTTCTTCATTTCCTGAGTACTAGAAAAACCCACTAATCTGAGAATAACCTGAAAACTAGCTATAAACTATCAAATTCTTTTATCCATACATTATGTGAACACCTCGGTTTTGATGTTTGGTGCTGTTGTGAATCATGTCGGGTACGAATGCGTCATGTCCCGCAGATGCGTGAACCGGGAATGACATGGACCAATCACGATGCACGCGCGGTTTTCGACTAAAAACCGCTGATTTTAGCGCGTGAAACGGTACTGGCTATAGCCAATCACTTTTCACGCACACTTCACGGTCACTTCAAGAGAACCCAAACCCCCAGCTAGCGCTCGTGCCAGCCATGCAATACAGTAGAACGCATGACAGATGTAGAAAAAGAGCTCAACGCGGTCTCTCAAGCGGAAGCCGCCCCACTAGCGGAAGCAACGCAAGCGGAAGCCCCAACCCCAGAAACAACCCCACGCAAAAAACGCAAGCGCAAGCGTAAGAAAAAGAAGAGCATCCCGCACTTCAATTACGTCCAGGTTCAAACGAAGGCACCAGAAGGCACAATCTTCCCGAAGCCAAAGTTCGCTCCGAAGGGCGCAGCTCCAGGGCAGCCCGGCGATCGCAGTGCCTTCAGTTTTGAGATTCACACACGTTTGGACGGCAAGCACGGCCGCACGGGTATGATTCACACGCCGCATGGCGATATTCAGACGCCGTGCTTTGTGCCGGTGGCAACGCAGGCGACGATGAAGGCGGTTACGCGCGAGCAGATGGAGACGAACGGCGCGCAGGTTATGCTCGCCAATGCTTTCCACTTGTACGAGCGTCCGGGCGAAGCTGTGATGGACGCGGCGGGCGGTCTTAACGAGTTTATGAACTGGGATAAGCCGACGTTCACCGATTCGGGCGGTTTCCAGGTTATGAGTTTGGGCGCCGGTTTTAAGAAGTCCCTCGCCATGGATATTGAGGGCATGAAGAGCGACGACGTTATCGCTGAAGGCAAGGAGCGTTTGGCGTTTGTGGACGAAGATGGCGTCAGCTTTAAGTCTCCGCTTAACGGCGGTATGCACCGCTTCTCTGCTGAGATTTCCATGCGCGTTCAGCATAATATTGGCGCCGATATTATGTTCGCTTTCGACGAACTGACCACACTCATGAACACGCGCCGTTACCAGGAGGAGTCTGTTGAGCGCACTTTCCGTTGGGCGAAGCGCTGCGTGGCCGAGCATCAGCGTTTAACGCAGGAGAGGCTGGGTAAGCCGTATCAGGCGCTGTTTGGCGTGGTTCAAGGTGCGAACTACGAAGACCTGCGCCGCAAGGCCGCTTCTCAGATCGGTTCGCTCGATTTTGATGGCTTCGGCATTGGTGGCGCTATCGAAAAGCGCATTTTGGGTGAAACCTGCGCTTGGATTTGCGATGAACTGCCAGAAAATAAGCCTCGTCACGTGCTTGGCATTGCCGCATTGCACTAGTCGTAGTCCAAAATACAGCCCGGTGGCGATACTTTTGATTGTGTGGCTCCAGCTCGCACCGCGCGTAACGGCGCTGTGTTTACGAAGGACGGCCGCTGGAATATTAAGCGCGCCGCTTTTAAGTTCGATTTCTCGCCGATTGAGGACGGCTGCGACTGCTACACGTGCCGCAACTATACGCGCGCGTATGTGAATCATCTGTTGCGCGCGGGAGAGATGACCGGCGCGACGCTCACCACGATTCACAACGAACGCTTCTTTATTCGTTTGCTCGACGATATTCGCGCGTCTATTGATGGCGGATATTTTGCTGATTTTAAAGATCAGTATTTAGCTCGTTTCTACGCGAACGGCTCGCGAGGTTAACGAAAGTTTGCACAACAGGAGCAACTTATGCTACTGTTGTGTTGTTTGCGCACGTGGCGGAATGGTAGACGCGCTGGCTTCAGGTGCCAGTGACCGCTAAGGTCGTGGGGGTTCAACTCCCCCCGTGCGCACGGATAAATCTTCTCCCTAGCCTAGAGATACAGGCATCGAGGAGATTTCTTTTTTATTGCGTTAGAACAATACGCACCATGGCCACATATTGGCATTCCAAAATCCGGAAACATTAGAAGAGTAAACTCGTATAGTGAGAAGGAGATGAATTTTGAGCAAGTATAAGTTTTCACATTGAGGTCAAAGCACTGTAGATGTCCATACATATCCAAATGGCGATAAATTATTAACCATTAAGCGAATAGGTTTGTTGAATTTCTTACTTTTCGGCACGCATAAAGAAACAAAGGTGCTCACCAACACCATCGATGCCGTCAAGTTCACACCATCGCATCACAAGCCTGGCTCTATGAAGTTTACGGTTAACGGCAAGAAAAATCATGACTCCGCTCTCTACTTCTACGGTTCTCAGGAGCAGTCCGATGCCCTCGCACTGTACGACGAGCTGAGCCATCTCATCCAAAAGTAAGTACAAGCACGAAGCAATCAATCACCCTCAATAACGGCGTCGAACTGCCACTGCTTGGTTTCGGAACTTTCCAACCGAGCTGAAGCCGAGCTGGATATCGACCGCGCAGATATTTTCGTTACGTCCAAGCTATGGGTGAGCGATACGAGCTACGACGGTGCGCGCCGCGCGTACGGGTTTGGATTATATCGACCTGTATCTGTTCACAATCCGATGAACGATGTGTTCAGCGCGTGGCGAGCGCTGTCCGAGCTGCTGCAAGACGGTGCCGTGCGCGCGATTGGCACGAGCAATTTCTCTCGCGCGGCTCGAGGATTTCATCTCGTTTAACGAGGTCGTGCCGCAGGTTATTGAGCGGTGGCTGGTTCAGCGCGGTATTGCGTTGATTCCGAAGAGCACCACGGCCGAGCGTATCGTGCAGAACGCAGATATTTGGGATTTAGTTTGAGCGACGGCGAGATGGAGCTGTGCGCGCTTTGAATACAGCTACCAGTCAGTTCTTTGATTGGTTCAATCCCGGTATTTCGCCGGTTAGCACATTTGCCGTACGAAGACTAAAAGAGAGGGCTTCCCCAGGGAAGCCCTCTCTTAGTTTATTGCTTAGTCAGCAACCACGCCTTCTTGGTCGAAGTAGTAGGTAATTGGCTTAAGCTCTTCACCGTCGTAAGATGCGAAGAATTCTTCTACGCTATCTGGGTGAGTCAGCTTGCCGTTTGCGTTGTAACCAGGTTAATGGTTTCTACAAAATTACCGTTTTCTACATGCAGTTCAAGCTCTTCTACAGGCAGACCGCGCTTACTGGTAATCTTGGCGTCAATCAAGAACGGACGTCCTGCCTTCGTCACTTCTACTGCCTTATCGAAAGCAGCTGGCAAATCGTCGGACTTGGTTACTGTTACAGCTTCTACGCCCATACCGCGCGCAATCATTGCGAAGTCCTGATCTTCAATAAAGATGCCTGAGTGTTCTGGGATTGGCAAATCATCTTGCTCAGACTTAATGAAGTTCAAGGATACGTTCGAGGTAATAATATTAATCACAGGCAAGTTATACTTCTTCTGCGTAATAATATCCTGCATAACCATCGAGAATGCGCCATCGCCAGAAATGTTAAAGATCTGACGCTCTGGAAAGCTCAACGTTCCAGCCAAGGAACCTTGCACACCGTAACCCATCGAAGCGAACAGAGCGGAAATAGTTCACTTGTTCTTTTGGAGTGAGGTGCGGGTAGCAGAAGGAGTTAATAATGTTATCGCCAACATCGATGGAGAAGAGAGCATCTTCTTCTGCGATGCGGTTAATTTCCTTGTACACTGCCTCGAACTCAAGTGGATCGGATGGACGGTTAGTCATCTTGGTCATGTATTCTTGCCAGTTCTTGTTAGCAGCCACAACTGCACGGAAGAATGGCGATGATTCAGCTGGCTCAGACAGCTCCAAAGCCTTCTCAACAAAAGCAGCAGCATCGGACCATACGCCATAATCCAAGAAGCGATGCGAACCAAACTGACCAGAATCAGCGTCGATCTGAACAAACTTAAACTTATGCGTGCGGTAAACGATGTTTGCGAATGGGAAGTTGGAGCCTAAAGCAATCACTAAATCAGCAGCCGCAAACGCTTCGTCGGCAGCCTTAATAAGGTCGAGAACATTCTTTACTTCCTCATCGGTTGGCAAAGGAAGTGGAGCTGGCTTGCGGTCGGTTGACGAGGAGCTGGAATATGGCTTATCTGGAATCTGCACATAACCAAAATTGTTTGGAATAGCAACCACAGCTACGCCCTTGTGCTTGTAGGCCTCGCGCACAGCCTTATCGACGACGTATGGAAGGCTTTCGGCGGCCATAACAGTGCGGTTGTACACTGCAACATCTTCGAACATTGGGTTCTCAGCGAACTCCTGGAAGTAGTTGTAGTTCATGTTCGCGGTTGGCACCTGACCAATCAGCGCTACTACTGACGCATGGTCTTCGCGCGCATCATACAAACCGGCCAGCAAGTTCGTAGCACCTGGACCTGCAGAGCCGAAGCACACCTGAACACGGCCGGTCAGCTTTGCATCTGCAGACGCCGCCAAAGCGCTCACCTGCTCGTGACGCACCTGAATGTACTGTACGATCTTTCTCGGCGCCCAAAGCCGCCATCGTCGAGTTAAAAGAGCCGCCTGGGTAGCCGTATAATATGCTCTACACCCCATGACTGCAAAACGCGGAGCATTGCTGCGCTTGCTGGAACTGTTGCTTGGGTTTCTGAAGATGAAACCGCATTGTTCATTACTTGCCCTCTTTCGAACTTTATATTAGGACCATCAGCTTTGTTAGCCCTTTACTCGCTAAAGTAGCACTGTTAGAGGAGTTAGTTCAGGCGGCGAACTATTGATATACATCACATGTGATGTAGCGCACAGGGCTTGCTTGTGCGTGCGCTTGATACACTTGGTTTATGGCTGGATCAAAGACTGCACCGCTGACCGAACGAGGCCTCGCAACCCGTAAAAAGTTTACTCTCGCTTTGGCTGATTTATTGTGCTCCTACTCCGTTTCGGAGATTACTGTTAAAGAGATTGTTGTGCGCGCGCATAGTACGCGGCAAACTTTTTACCGCTACTTCACCTCGAAAGAGGATGTGCTGCACGCTTTGCTCGCTGATTTATATGATGAATGCTATGACCGCGTTTTAAACAGCAGTGGCACAACTTTCGAAGATTATTTGGTTGTGTATTTTAGTTTTTGGCGCGAACGCTACGGTCGGTTGCGCGCCATTATGCAACACAACCCGCACTGGCTTTTTAATGAAGTTGCCTACACCTACAATCGCCGTTTTTACCCGAAAATTAAGGGATTATGGGCCACCGAACTGCTTGATGAGCAGGGCGAACAGTATTTCCAAAACTTTATTTTTGGCGGCTTAGCCCACGTACACGCCACGTGGTTTGCGCAAGGCTGCGCGCAAAGCCCGGAAGACATGGCGCATTATGTGGCGCAGTGTTGGACGATTTATAAGCAACCCGAGGAATAAGCATAGAGAAGGCCCGATATCTCGAGAGAGATACCGAGCCTTTTATGAAGAATGTAGCTTCTACTGTTACTTCTACTACTTCCTCATACGACGCATTGCTACGAGGGATACACCTGCTGCGATAGCGAAGCCAGCGACAACAACCATTCCTACGATTGCGGCACCTGTGCTAGCCAACTTAGTCGAAGGCTTCTGAGCAGTTGGCTTTGTTGGCTTTGTTGGAACCTTTGGATCCTCAGGCTTAGGTTCCGGCGTCGGGTCAGCCTTGTACTTCACAGTGAAGTTAATGCCCTTAGGAGCCACAGCATCCGCTTCATCAGCCTGCTGAACGCCATTCCACTGGAATGCAAATGGAATAGTTCGGCTGCCGAGTGTCGCCTCAGAAGAGAACTCACCAGCAACAGTGCCTTCGATGGTGTAGTTGGTGTTTGGCTTGGAATCGGCAGTGAAGGCTACGCCGTGAACAGTAATCATAAAATCACCGTTCTCGTTGCCTGCTTCGTTCACCAGCTTCTTCAAATCACCATAGGTCTTAATATCCTCTGGCTTCGCGATATCGAAATGAACGGTGAGAACATTGCCTTTGAAAGAGCTCTTCTCTTTGTTTACTACAAATCCGTTAGCAACTAAGCCGAGCTTCTCAATATCGGTGTTGGTAAAGGTCATACCCTTTGGCAAAGTGAGCTTTGCATCAAAACCGAACTTGGTATTCTTGAGCACAATGCTATCGAAGGTACCTGCAGAAACACCCTCCCAGTTTTCAATGGACTTCATCTTGGCAAGAACAGCATCTTGAATGTGAAGAACGCCTGCTACGTCCAGAGTGGACTTGGACGAGTCTGCAACATAGACCTGCTCGTGTTCGGTATCCAAATCTTTACTGGTCTGTGCACCACGCAAATCAGCTGGCATATCGATACCTGGCTGAACAGTGAAGTTAATACCCGAGAAGAAGTAACGGTCTTCTTCGCCCTGCTTCTGCTTACCATTCCACTGGAAGGTGAATGGGTAAGTAGTAGTACCAAAGGTTGCGTAAGAGCTGAAGTTGCCAGAAGCGGTTCCCGAAATGGTAAACCATGGCAAGTCTGCCTTCTTCGCTTTTTCAGCGTCGAAACCAACACGAGGAATTGTAATCGTTAAATCAGCATCGAGCTTGTCAATAACCTTCTTCATATCAGCATAGGTCTTAATAGCTGCAGGATCCTTCAAAACAAAATCAACTACAGCTTCGTTGGACGTAAACGAAACCTCATAATCGAAGTCTGGAGCACCCTCAAGCTTCAGGTCGTCCTTATTGGTTGTCGTAAACTTCATACCTTCTGGCAACTTCAACGTAGATCGGAAGCCAACGCGTACGGCATCGAGCTTAATCTTCTCAAAATCAGATTCGTTCTTGCCGTACTTGTCTTCGATTTCCTTCATCTGAGTCTTTACGGATTCGCCCACATGAAGAACACCCTGAACATCAATCGTATCGTTCACGGAAGGAACACGGTAAATATCTCGTGCTGTTGTATCCCAAGCTTTCTGCTTGCCGTCAGCAACAGAGAGACGACCGCGTACGTCCGCAGGAAGATCGCTCTCGATTGGCTTCGCATAGTTTACTGTAAGCAGTAAGCCCGCTTCATTGGCGGCGGTGTACTCGAAGTTAAAGGCACGAGTCGTGCCACCTTTAGTAGCTTCAGAGCTGAAGCCGCCAGTAGCTTCTCCAGTAATGGAATAGTTGGTAGCTGGCTGAGCCGTGTCACTAAAAGTAATATTGTTTACGGTTACCGACAAATCCTTGTCGAGCTTATCGATAGCCTCCTTGAGCTTAGCGAAAGTTGTAATGTCCTCCGCCTTCTTGAAGCCCATAACAATGGTTGCTACCTTGCCCTTAACCTCTGCACTCTTTACCTCGAAGTCTTCAGCACCTGTAAGAGCTACATCGATTGGCGCATGGGTCTGTGCGTCAGCAAATTCAAGACCTTCAGGCAAAGTCAGCTTTGTTACAAACTGGAACTTCGTCTTGCTTAAGGAGATATCGGCGAAATCACTTGGCTTCTCATCGTACTTCTTAATAAGTTCAGCCATCTGATTTTTAACAAGGTCGTTCACATGCAGTGTGCCGGTTACAGAGAAAACAGACTTTTTGCTCGCTGCAGTGAAAACGCCTGCGTTGGAGATTTTTTTATTTCCGTCGGCGGAGCCCGATAGATTAGCACTAATCGTGCCCTTAATAGTTCCTTCAGGAATAGCATCGGTAGGATTAGTGGACTTCTTCTTGAAGGTATACGTCTTGGTATTGCCATCTCCAGAAGTTGCTTCGCTTACGAACTCATAGCCGTCGATGGTTCCAGCAACCTGGAAATCGTCGCCTACAACTGGATCTTTAATCTGTTCACCAGTATCCGCAACCCACTTTGTGGTCTTCTTCACTGGATCTGGGAAGCAATCCGACATACCTGAAGCCAAAGGCTGCGAAGCATCATCAGTTTTATAAGTTGTTGCACCATAACCAAATTGAGCCATCATGCCACTAGCGTAGAAGGAGAAAGATCCACGTCCAGTAACAGTGGCTGCTTCAAATTGCTGAGCTTGCTGCTTCGTCGTAGCCGTAACCGTGTACGGAATACTTAAGTTTACCGTGTGAGCACCTGGGTCTTGCTGATCGCGCTGGTAAGCGGCATAAACGCCTGCCCAGTTAGTATCAATCAGATACATCTTAAAGTTAACAGTCTGCCCATCTACTGTAGACACAATTCTGTTGCCATTAATAATGGACGATGTATTGCTCGTTGTAACTTGACCTATAGTTACATTCGCAGGGAAAGTGACCGCATACGAGATGTATGCGATTTTGTTTTTTCCTTCCAAACCGTGTGGATAATAGCCGTTTTTTGCAGCCGTTTTCATATCGTCATCATGCCCAGCCAACGCGGTACTCAACGGCACATTAATATTGACAGTACCGTTGTAGGTGGCGCTTGCTGGATTGGTTGAGCACGTTGCATTGCCAGAAGTCTTAACGTACTGAGCAACCGCCAATGGAGCGTCAGCTGCTTGTGCGCTCACCATGGGGAACGCGGCTATAAGACCCGAAAAAAGCATGGCCACAGCCACAACCATGCTTATGAGCCGCTTTTGTCTCTTCATTTTTCCTCTTTTCGACGTTTTTAAGCGCAAAGGAGCGCCCAGAAAATATTTCTATTCTACCGTGTAGTGAGGAAAACTAATGAAAATCCTATTCTCCGTACACACCCGTCTTCGCCAACTGCTCCATCAGCACATCGGACTTTACGAGCGGGCGCGCAACAATCAAACCAATCAATAAAGCAGGAATCATAAAGAGCATAAACTGGCCGAGCGCCACCCAATACTCGTTGCCGTACGCGCCGGCAATCGCGGCATGCATCGCTTTCATACCATAGCGGAACGGCAGCAGCGGATATACCCACTGGAAGAAGGCCGGCATCAGCTCAACCGGGAAGGTGCCGCCCGAGCCAGCAATCTGCATAACCATAATAATCACGGCGATTGCCTTACCCACCGCTCCCAGCGCCAAAGTGAGCGCATACATAAGCGTGGAAAAGAGCAGGCTCGCGCACCAGGCGACCAGGAAGAGCAGCAGCGGACTATCGCACTGAATTTTCAGGTACCATAAATCGCCCATCACCAGCAAGGTTGACTGCAGTAGCGAAAATACGAGGAAAGTAAGGTAGCGTCCCCAATATTCGCTGCCCAAACCGACCCCAAACAAGCTAGCGTTACCCGCGGTATGTGAACCCGAATTTTTCGGCAGATGCGCATACAGTTCGTCTGCGCTGGCTAAGCCAAGAACACGCGCTTTGCGACGGTCAGACACGGAAATCTTCATCATGGAGACGAGGAAAACGCTGCCCACCCAGATGGCCAAAATCGTGTAGAACGCAGACATGGCGGTGCCGTAATTAGCCACCGCAAACACTGCGTGGCGCTTGAGCTTCACCGGCGAAGAAAGCATAGCAGCGAATTGTGTGACCGTTAAATCGTTGCCCGCGATATCCGAAAGCTGCTCGTTCGTCTCGTCCACGCCGTTTTCTACCGCGGTTGCAATTGCGCGCAATGAGCTTGCCGAGGAAGTGAGCGCATCGCGAGTTTTGGACAGCGCATCGCTCACCGTTTTTACCGTCGAACGAGCTTGCGTGCCTTCAGAGCGCAGCGAGCCCAGCACAGCGCGCACAGAGTTCGACGCAGTTTGCGCACGCTGGGACACCGTATTCATATCCGAAACAAGCGCGGACAGCTGCGGCTTCACGTTCACATTAAACGAGTTTTTCGCGTCAGTCAGCGTTTTCTTTACCGCGCGAATCTGCTCGGCCAGCTGCTTTTTCTGCTGCCCCACCGTCTCCTTCGCCTTCGCCACGTTCGTGCCGGCCGCGCTCACCTGCGAACCGATCGCGGTCACATCGCTAGACGCTTGCTTGAGCTGTGCAATAAGCGCGTCGATATTGCTGATTGTTATCGGATCGCTCACCTGCGCCTTCACCTGCTCGAGAGCGCTACTAATTTGACTGTACGAGTCGGCAGATGATTGGATAGCACTGCCCACCGTCGTTAAGCGCGTGCTGAGCGTATCCACGTTGGCGCTAATCGGCGAGCTGAGCGCATCAAGCTGTGAGAGAACCGCATCGAGGCTCGTGCCTGCGGAGTCGAGCGCACTCGACAGCGAATCTCCCGCAGAGGACGCCGCGTCGCTGAGGTTTTTTACCTTCTTGACTGTGTTATTCAGTTCTTTACGCACGTCCGCTGAACCACTCGAGCCAGCAGAAATAATGGCCTGTGAGGAGCTGACCAAGACCGCGCTTGCTTGGATAAGAGCTGCGTAACTGCCCATCTGTACGGCTGCCGCATCCATATCGCCCGCCACGGTATTGAGGCGCTTCACGACAGTATCCACATACTCTTGACCTTGCGCACTGCTGGAGAAATCGCTTACATGATGCGCCACATCCAGCGCTATCGAGGCAATAGTTTGCGCGAAATTTTCCGAGATTTGCGTAACGACTGTGTCGGCTGCTTTTTCGGTGATTTTTGGCGCAATAGCATTCGATTTTTCGTTAATGTAATATTCAATTTTCGCGGTAGAACTATTCGCCTCGAAAAAAGTGAGCATGTGCGCACTAAAATCTTCGGGAATAACGATAGCCGCATAATACGAGCCAGAATGAACACCATCGATAGCTTTTTTCTTGGATACGAACTGCCAATCAAGCTTCGTATTCTTGCGCAGCGAGGACTCAACATTATTGCCCATATTCACCGGCACAGAAATAAGATCGGAACTATAGCCTTTATCGGTGTTAGCTACTGCCACCCTGAGTTTGCTGGTGTTACCGTACGGATCCCAACTAGCGGCAATATTAAACCAGGCATACATGGACGGCACAATCACGAGACCCATAGCTACCACAATGCCAATAACACTGCGGAAGAGGTTGCGCTGGTCTTCGATAAAAATCTTAAACACATTCACAATCGGATGCTGACGGCGAATGGTCGGTTTCTTTTTGTTATTATTGCTCATCATCGCCCTCCTCATCACTCTCATCGCGGATCCAGCGGCGCGCTACTCGTGCCACAACTTGCGTGCGTAGCGCGGATTCAGACAGTTCACTCATACCCAGCTCACGCTCGTAAACTTCGCGAATATATTCGAGCGAAATCAGGTAGAAATCCAGCACCACAACAGACAGCAGCCACAGCATAAGGAAGACAATCTTAGCCTCAACAGTAAAAAGCAAGACGAGCAGGAGCAGCGGAACGGCAAAAATCGCCACCAAACCATAGCTCACCAAACGTGGATACAGGGCGCCAAAACGAGCCGCTTTCCTTCGTAGCGAGCGCGCGAACTCATCGTGACGCATGAGCATTTGCACCACCGAGCCCAAGCGGAAGCGTGCACCATCGTCTCGCGTTTCTTCACTGAGCAGTAGATCGGTTTCTGCCAGACGACGGTCGAATAGAGCGTTCAAATTGAGCAGATACGGGCGAATAGCAAGTGCCAACACGAAAGCACTGAGTAGGTAGAGCGAGAGCATTCCTAGGTTTTTCGTGTATTCCATACCGTAGTAGCCCGCCACCGTCTCGCGCATCGCATTGATGCTGTAGGTGAACGGCAGCCACGGTTCGAGGGCTTGGAAGAATGGCGGCATAATCTCAATCGGGTACTTGCCCGACGAGCCAGGCACCTGCATAACCACCAAAATAACGGCCAGAGCCTTACCAATATGACGCAATGTTGCCGCCAGTGCCATAATTACGGTTACGTAGACCACCGAAGCGAACATTCCTGCACACACGAAAGCAACAGGATGTTCCATCTGAATACCGATGATGAGATCTCCCACCGTGGCCACAAAACCTTGAGCCGCACCTAAGAACGCAAATAACAACCAGCGTCCCATAAAGGCCTCACTATTGCGCACACGAGTGTGCACAGCCGCAGCAAAACTCGACTTAGCCTGCTTATGCTTGCGCGCGCGGCGAGCTGCTTTAAGACTCGAGGCATCCACCTCGATTTTCATAACAGCAATAAGCACAAAACCGCCCACCCACAGCGCAATATTCGTGAAGAATGGTGCGATTGCTGAGCCATAATTGTGCACTGGGTACACGCTTTTTTGCTCAAGTTCCACCGGCTTTTGCATAAAACTACCGATGGTATTCGCGTCGAGGTTCGTATCGCGCAATCGTTGAGCCAGAGCGCTCGAGTCTAGAGCTGCGAAGTCGGTACGCACGGTGTTAATATGCGTGCACACTTGCTCAATTGAGTTCTCACTAGCCTGAATTGTTGAGGACGTTTGTTGCAAAAGCGAGCGCAATTGTGCGACGACATTGTTCGACTGCTCAAGCGAGGAGCTCACCTGCCCCAAAGAAGCGGCGGATACCGATGCCAGGGAACCTGCTGCATCAATACTGCCGGTTAATGAGGTGCTTAAGCTGCCGTTTAAGCTAGCGGACAGCGATTGGAAGGAGCTGGCCGAACTCAGTGCACTCGACGAGAGCGTGGACGACAAATTCGACACCGAATCTTGAGCCGAGCTTAAAGATTCCTGCGCTTTTTGGCTAAAGTTATTTACCGCATCGTGCTGCTGTTTGTTGAGCGTTTGTAAGTCGCTCAGCGTCGACTCGAGCTGCTTGTACGCATCCGAGTTCTTGTCGAGCGTCGAATTATCGAGCACGCTGCTCAACGCCCCGACCGCCGCATCGTTCTTGGCGAGCACAGTGTTC
>OGCX01000616.1_pt1 | contig 15375 bp, 12 predicted proteins | sample 1570261 | NCBI WGS metagenome assembly OGCX01 (sample SAMEA2582161, study PRJEB24529) | metagenome | biome: Human gut stool | place: China | collected 2011 | reverse complement strand
TGTGGACGGCATTCTGCGGACAGCACCGGGAAAGGAGCAGATGCAGGAACGGTAAATCTGCACAAAATATTGTTCGGATTTTTGAATCCCAAACGCTTAGACCGGGTGGCGTTTCCGCCCGAAATCATGTAAAATAGACTTAGACAACGAAAGCGAGGAACCCTCTATGGCAGAAGTGAACGATAACAGCTCTATCCAGCTTTTTGAAGATCAGAAAATCCGCACTGCATGGGATGCAGAAAAGGAAGAATGGTATTTTGCTATCGTTGATGTGATTGCTGTTCTGACTGACAGCGCAGACCCGCAGAACTATTGGCGCGTTCTAAAAAAGCGTCTTAAAGACGAAGGAAATGAAACCATTACAAATTGTAATGGTTTGAAAATGACTGCCCCGGACGGCAAAAAACGTAAAACGGACGTTGCAAACACTGAACAGCTCCTACGCATTATCCAGTCTATCCCATCCCCAAAGGCTGAACCGTTCAAGGCATGGCTGGCAATGGTGGGCAAGGAACGCATCGAGGAAACCATTGACCCGGAGCAGGCCATTGACCGTGCGCTTGATACCTATTTGAAGAAAGGCTACTCCGAAGAATGGATTCACCAGCGGCTTTTGGCAATCCGCATCCGCAACGAACTAACGGACGAATGGAAGAAGCGCGGAGTGCAAAAGGGCAAGGAGTACGCCATCCTGACCGATGAAATCTCCCGCGCATGGTCCGGCATGACCACGGGGCAGTACAAGCGGCTGAAAGGTCTGACAAAAGAAAATCTCCGGGACAACATGACCGATTTGGAACTTGTGCTGACCATGCTGGCGGAAGCATCTACCACGGATATTTCCAAGACTGCAAAGCCGCAGACCTTTGAAGAAAACAAGCAGGTTGCTAAACGCGGCGGCAAGGTGGCCGGCATTGCGCGGCAGGCTCTTGAAGCGGAAACCGGCAAGCCCGTTATCACAGAAAAGAATGCGTTTGACTTCCAGCAGCTTGTGACCGACATTGTAGAAGATGCCGCAGAACTGCCAGATCAGTCTGGCGAAAAGAAAGACGAAGAATGAGAAAGGATATTGGTAGATGGATAAATTTGAAAGTTTACTGACGGAAAAGGGAATATACGGTAAAGTAGAGGTAGATATAAGCGATTTGCCTGATATAGAAAAATATCTGTCGGGTAGTCTTAATAAGGGTAACGTCATTGATTGTTATTGCCCTACTTGTAAAGCACCACGGTCTTTTGAATTTTTCGATAGCGAAGTACATACGGGGACTGGAATGGTGAGAATAGCCCTTCCAAATCAACCCACTCGTGGTAAACTCCCCAAGGCCACAGAGAGATTCCAACGTTATCTGGGGCGGCGTTATGTTCTGACATATAAATGTACACGAGATGGAAATCAAACAATTTTGTTTGATTTGATTTTGACCGATTCAGAACTTATAAAAGTGGGGCAATATCCGCCTAGGGCAATTTTGGATAGGTCAAAATTTGGCAAATACAAAAAGTTGCTAGGAGCGCAGTATATTGAGTTGACAACGGCGGTTTGGCTTGCGGCAGAGGGAATCGGCATTGGTTCTTTTGTATATTTCCGTAGAATAATTGAGAATTTAGTGTTTGAAAAGTACGCTGAGCATAAGGAATCCCTTGAAATTAGCGAATGTGATTTTTCAAGATTAAAATTTGACAAAAAAATCGAAACACTAAAAGACTACTTGCCAGAGGCATTGGTAAAAAACAAGGCAATATATGGTATTGTAAGTAAAGGAATACACGAATTGAGTGAAGAAGAATGTTTGGACATGTTCCAACCTCTTTTAATTGGAATCGAGTTAATTCTTGATGAAGTTTTGGCTCAAAAGGAAAAAGAAAAACGCGAAAAAGAACTCCAAAGTTTTATATCAAAGAAAAGTGAAGAACTGGGATAAGTAAAATAGCCGGACACAGCGGCCACAAGGCCACCGTGTCCGGCTATTTCTGTGTTGACAATGACACATTACTTTGATTGAAAATAATGTGTGGTTGTCAAGCTGGCGGTATTATTCACCCGTGAAATCAAACCTCTGCCCGTCAAAGTCAGCATCGGTCATGCGCTCCAACTTGGCAATGGTCCCGTTCACCAGCCGCCGCATTTCCGTGTCCATATCCGGCAAAGCGGTCAGCATCCGCGTCATCGTGCGGCGGCGGTCAGAAGTGTGGTACATACAAATCAAATTTTCTTTTTCTACACTGAAATTCATGTGTCAGACCTCCAATTCCTTTGTCTTTTCCCGTGGCGGCGGTCGCTTGCTCTGCTCCTTTTTCGCGGCATCAAGCTGTACCCGGATGGACGGCTTTTTCGGCTTGGCTGTGCGTGACTTCTTGGCTTTTGGCGCCTTTTCCTCGGCCTTGACTGCGGCGGCAAGGTCTGTCAGAGAAATTTGTTCTCCGGCTTTTGCTTTTGCCTCCAATTCGCCCAGAGAGGGTGCGTTGTTCAACACACCATCAATCATATTTTCGTTTTGTTCCGTGGAAAGTTCTGCGGTGCGCAGCGGATTTTCTCGCAAGAACTCCGGCACCTGCTGGAAGCCCACACTGTCGCAGTAGTGGGCGGTATCCTGCCCATTCTGGTGCAGCACCACCACATCCGAAACAGACAGCGAGTGTCCCTTGAAATCTGCCGGATAGTCCACATTGAATGTGCGGTAGATGTCCTCCAACGTGGTGCCAGCAGTCAGCGGCGCGGCGTATACTTCCGTATAGTTGGCCTTGTCCACGGTCAAACCGGCAGCCTGCAGGCGGTCGTAGGGCTCAAAACGGTAATCGCGGGTGGAATCTTCATTGCGCAGCTGGTAGATGGAAAAGCTGCCCTGCTGCGGTGCTTCAAAGCCTGCCGCTGCGTATTCCTCTACGGTTATTCCGGCAGCAGCCGCTTCCTGCGCGATCTCGGCCTGCACCTGTGCCTTGTAATCCTGCAAGCTCTGGTCAAAGTCAGCCAGCTTGGGCGGTTCCGGCAAGTTATACTGGCCTTGGTTAAGCAGCGGGCGGCAGTCCTGCACATAGGCCACAACAGCGTTGTAATAGGCCGCCTGTTCCGGCGAAATGTTCTGTCCCTCTCGCAAAGCGGCGGTAGCCGTCTGCTCCATAGCGGAAAGATTGCAATGCTGTTTGAGGTACGGGATAAACTCGGTCAGCACCATTTCCCGCTCTGCCTTGTCCTGCTCCCATGCTTTCGGGCCTTTGTTATGCAGAACAAAATTCTTCCAGTTTTCATCTTTGGCGTAGTATTCGTGGTAGTTCTGGATGTGTTGAACCAAAGAACCCTCTCCGTCACCAAAATCCTGCCGCCCCTCGTAGTTGTCGGGCTGGCCGTTCAGGGTAAAATCAATGCGGAATGCGGTCTTGTCGTACCAGCCACCTGTGTAGCCGTCCTTTTCCCGTTCCGTGTGCTGGGTGGTGTCCAGTTCTTCAAAGACGCAGTTTGCCACGGACAGTGGCATGGTTTCGCCGTCCTGCAGCTTGTCACTTTCACTCCACAGAATTGTGACCGTGGGCTCTGCGAATAAATCTGTCGCAGCGGCTTTTTCTGCTTCCGGGGCAGAAAGTTCATTTGCTTTTTCCGCCGCCTCTTGTAACGCCGCCAGCTTATCGCCCAACAGAACTTCCGCCACCGCGGCTGTCTGCCCCAGCAGATTAAGTACTTCCCGCCCGGCATCCGGCAGAGTCAGACCGGGCGCGTCCAGCTGCCCACCGTCCAGAGCCGTGTGGTCCGGGCCATACAGAGTGTAGTCATAGCCAGAATCGCAGGTCTGGATGAACAGCGTATTGCCATTATCCAGTGCAAATGCGGCCTCCTGTGCAGCGGAAAGGTCTGCTTCCCGCTGCTGGCGCAGTTCTGCCAGATGTTCGTCCAGCGCGGAGATCAGCTCATGGGCCGCGCTGCGGATAATTTCCAGAGAGGCTTTCAGTTCGGCCAGTTCCCGGCCAGAACTCCACCCGGCCACATAGCCAAAGGAATACTCGGACGTGTCCAGCCCGTAGTGCTGGCAGACGGCATAGGCCACGCTTTCGGCCTGCACCTCGCGGGTGCGGCTGTCCGGGCGGTTGGTCTGTTCCGGGTCGGTGGGGTCGATGGCGTGAAGTTTGGCGTGGGCAATTTCATGGATAGCCGTCTTGATGGTCTGTAACTGGCTCATGCCCTCTTGGATGGCAATGCGGTTGTCGAGCAGATGAAAGTACCCATGCGCGCCGCCCTCGATGTCCTCAAACCCGATGGGCACCGGGGATGACTGCTCCAATGCCTTGAAAAAATCTTGGTAGTCCTGCACGCTGCCGGACAGTTCATTCACCGCGATAGAGGGCAGCGGTTCGCCCTCGGTCTGGCTGACATCGAACACAGACACCACCTTAAAGGCCGGAATCTGCACCGTTTTTTCTTCCGTCAGCGGCTTGCCGTCCTTGTCCAGAATCGGCTTGCCCTGTTCGTCCAGCTTTTCCATCTTCTGCTTGACCTTGTACGGCGCAGGAGCAAGGATTTTGATGCCTTTTTCGCCTTTCTTTACGGTGCGGTGGAACGTGTCTTTCCACTTGTTGAAGCCCGCCACCAGTTGGCCGCCCTGCATGGCGATCAGCAAGGTGTTGTTGAAGCTGTAATTGTGGAATTTCGCCATCGTGGTGAGGTAGGCTTTGTAGCGGTCGCTGTCGAACAGCTCTTGAATCCCTGTTTCCAGCCGGTCCGTAATTTCTTTCATCCGTTCCGCGCTGTCTTTGCCGTTCAGGATGATGGGGATAACTTTCTGCGGTTCCGTTTCAGGCTGAACAGGCGGCGGGATGTTGGCCGAATCTCGCAAAACTTCCGGCGCAGGAAAGGACAGTACCCGGTATTCCTCCGGCACAGGCTGGCCCTCGTGGACTTTCTGCCACGCATCCCCGCTTTTGACAAGGTAGCCATACTCGGTAAACACGCCCTGCTCCTGCTGGGCCACATACCGGCCGAACTGCGCCGTGTCGATGCCGCCTTTCCATTCCTCCGGCATATCCACCATGCCGGAACGGTTCAGATAGTAGTCGCCCAGCTGGGCAGGCCCGTGAACATCCGGCAGATGCACATAGTAGTCCACGTTTTCGGGAAAGTCGGTGATTCTCCCGATGCTGAAAAGCTCACTCTGCGGGGCTTGCAGGGCGGCGTTCAGCTCTGCGCGTTCCCCGGCAGAAAGCGTTTCCAGCCGTGCGGCCAGAAAGTTCAGCTCGTCCACATTGGATGCCAGCACCATGTTGTAAGGGATGGCAAAACGCTTTTCTACCTCGGCAAAATAGCCGGAAATGAAAAGGCCCTGCGGATTATCGGACGAAATGCCGATTTGCCGCAGGGCTGCTTGTACCTGTTCGGTTGTGGTAGGCAGATCCAGCCAGACGCCATCCCTGCCTTGCTGCTGCCGATTTTGCAGCTGGATGGAAAATAATTCGCTCATTTGGTCACACTCCTTTTTTGCTATCCTACGGATAGAGAGAGCCGGTTATGGCAAAATGAATGCTTCACCTTACCATAACCGGCCCTCGTATTTTTGCCTTACTCTTTGCGCTCTACCCGGTAATTGACGTACTTGCCTCCCGTATCTGCCAGAAGCACCGTTGCATCATAGGTTTTGCCTGTTTTCTCGGAGTAGAGGCCCTTGACCTTTGCCTTACCGTTTTTGAGCAGAGCGGCGGCGATCTTCGGGGTGAACGCCTTTTTGCGCTGCTCAAAGAAGCGGTCATTCTTCCACATCACGAACTGACAGCTACGATTCCCGCAGTAGAAGTTTTTCTTGCCCTCATAGACGTTTTCACTGCACCGGGGACACTTGCCGATAATAACCCGTTCCGACTGGAACAGGTTTTGCTTATCTGCACTGATACAAGAATAGGTCTTGACCAGCTGGCGCACCTGCGCTTCAATTTCGGCCATGAACTCGTCCGCGTCTGCATTGCCCTTGGCAATCTCGGTCAGGCGGTTTTCCCATTCGGCGGTCAGGGCGGGAGAGGTCAAACTTTCCGGCAGAACCACCGCCAGATTGATGCCGTCCTTGGTGGGGACAAGCTGTTTGCCCTTGCGCTGCACAAAGCCCATTTGCACCAATTTTTCCAGAATCGCGGCGCGGGTGGCGGGTGTGCCCAGCCCCTTGCGTTCTGCATCTTCCGGCATATCTTCGGCCCCGGCCCGCTCCATTGCTGACAGGAGCGTATCTTCGGTGTAGGCTTTCGGCGGGGACGTGAAGTGTTCCGAAACGTTAGCCGTCACGGAAAAACTCTGTCCCTCGGCCAGTTCCGGCAGGGTGTTCAGGGCTTCCGTTTCTTCATCACCGTCTATTTTCAGGGTGGAGTGGAATCGCTGGTCGATCTCTTTCCATCCGGGGACAAGCACCGTTTTTCCCTTGGCGGTGAACTCGTTCCCTGCACAGGAGAACACAGCAGTCACAGTTTCGTACTCATGGGGCGCGGCTATCGCGCAGAGCAGCTTGGAGCAGACAAGGTTCAGCAGCTTGCATTCACTCTCGGCAAGGCCGGTGAATCCCTGCTTTGCAAATTCTGCGGTAGGAATGATGGCGTGGTGGTCCGATACCTTTTTGCTGTTCAGAATCTGGCCCACTTCCGGGGTCAAGTCAAGCCCTTGGGCAAAGGGCAGCAGCCCCAGCAGGTCAGACACAAGATGTTGTGCTGTCTGGCCCATATCCTCGGTCAGATATTGGCTGTCCGTGCGGGGATAGGTCAGCAGTTTCTTTTCGTAAAGCTGCTGGGCGTAATCAAGGGTCTGTTTTGCGGTAAAACCGAACAGACGGTTTGCTTCCCGCTGCAAGGTGGTCAGGTCATAGAGCTTGGGCGGCTGTTCTGTCTTTTTCTCCCGGTTGACAGAAGTACAAACGGTAGTTGTGCCTGTGCATTTTTCTTTGAGAGAATTTGCGGTTTCTGCATCCGCAATGCGCCCACTGTCTGCTTTCAGGCTGCCGGAATGGATGCCGACCGTGTAATACTTTTCTTTCTGGAAGCGCAGGATTTTTGCGTCCCGGTCCACCAACATTTTCAGTGTCGGGGTCTGCACCCGGCCTACCGTCAGGGTTTTGTGATACAGCACCGAAAACAGTCGCGTTGCATTGATGCCCACCAGCCAATCCGCCTTTGCACGGCAGAGGGCCGATTGATACAGAGCATTATAATCCGAATCCGGGCGCAGGTTTGCAAAGCCCTCCCGGATGGCGGCATCCTCCATGCTGGAAATCCAGAGCCGCTTCACGGGTTTTGTGCAGCCGGCCATTTGGTAGACAAAACGGAAAATCAGTTCTCCCTCCCGGCCAGCGTCGGTCGCGGCGGTCACACTGTCCACATCGGGGCGGTTGAGCAGAGAGCGCACAATTTCAAACTGCTGTTTCTTTTCGTCCGGGACAATGAACTGCCACGGCTGGGGCAGGATGGGCAAATCCTCATACCGCCACTTACAGTATTTTTCGTCGTACTGGCCAGCCTCGGCAAAGGACACCAGATGCCCGATGCACCAGCTGACCAGATACCCGCCACCCTGCCAATATCCGTTTTGCTTTTCAGCGGCCCCGATCACGGTGGCAATGCTGCGGGCTACACTGGGCTTTTCGGCGATCACCAGCTGAAAGCTCATGTTTCGTCCTCCTGTCCGTCCTCTGAATGAATTTCGATTTCAGCCGGTTCCTCGTCTGCATCTTCGTCCTCGCCAAAATCGTATTCGTCCAGATCATCGTGCCCGGTGGTATCGGCCTTGGGCTTGCGGAACTTGAAATAATAGAGGGCCGCACCACCGCCCGCCAAAGCCAGCACCAGCAGGATCATCAGACTGCCTATGCTGGACTTGGGTTTTTCCTGCGGCGTTTCAGTGTCGGTTTTCACCGCTTCCGGGGCCGTGCAGTTACGCAGGCTCTTTTCACACAAGGGGCAGTTTTCGTTGACATTCCCGGCCTCACATTTCACGGTGCAGATGCAGAACTCGGTGTCCTGCGGTTCTTCGTCCAGCAGGGCCAGCAAGTCGGCATCGTCCACTTGGTTCAGAAAGTGGACAGAGGTTTCTTTGTCCTCGTTGGCGCGGTCAATCAGGATGTAAAAATAATTCCCGGCCTTGGTGGTCACGGTGATAAGCTGTTTGTCCCCGTAGAAATCATCCACCAATGTTGCGTTGCCTTTGGGCGTGATGGGCACGCCCTCTGGCTCCATGCCGCCCGTAGTGGGTTCTTCTTCGATAATCTCCGGCAGAGGTTCCGGGGCCGGGTCAGAGCCGCTTGCAAAGGCGGGCATGGAGAACGAGCAGAGGCAGAGCAGGATAGCCAGCAATCCGGCAGCAAAACGGCGGTTCCAATCAGGTTTCATCGGCGGCATCCTCCTGTTTATGGTACGGGGTGACGATGGGTGCGGCATTCAGCGCACCGCTGCGCAGGAAGGCCGCGAACTCGTCCGGCTTCATGTTCATGCTGCGCACCAGCTGAATGATCTGCAAGTTTTCCTGTTCAGTCTTTGCAGCTTCCAGTTCTTTCAACTGCTGCTGGTATTCGCTGATTTTTTCTTTGAGCCGTTCGATGTCGCGCTCAATGCGGGAAAGTCTTTTTGCCATACAAAATCCTTTCTGGCGTCACGGTAAACGCCCATAGCTGTAAAAATGTTCCTGCCAATATTTTGAGTTGAGGTTTGTGTAAGAGATAGGGTCGCCGCAGTGCAGCATGATGGAATTGCCTACATAGATACCGCAATGGCTCACGCCGGGGGTATCGTAGGTTCCCTTGAAAAACACAAGGTCGCCCGGTTTGACCTGCGCCGTCGAAACAGGAGTACAGAGGTTGTAAAGGCCCTGTGCGGTCTGGCGGCCCACGTTCCAGCCGGAGTGATTCAGCACCCACGAAATGTAGCCGCTGCAATCAAAGCTGGTGCTGGGCGAACTGCCGCCCCACACATACGGGTAGCCGATGTACTTGGTGGCTTCCTCCATCATGGCGGCAAACCTATCATCCTTTAGTGCTTCCGGGGGAATATCGTAGTAGGTGGGCTGCTTGATGGTGGACGCATTGGGGTATTGCGCTTTGCCAAACAAATCCGGCCGGTTACCCAGCGTGCGCATATAGAGCGAATAGGCACTAAGCTGTTCTTCGGTCAGTACTTCCACGGGCAGGTGGGATAAATCCTTGTTCTTCAGCTTGACCGTGCAGATGTAGTATTCATACGGTTCTTGGTAGGTGATAACTTGCGGCACGCCATACGGGCCAATAATGACCATCATTTTTGTACGGTAACGTATCTGCATGGTCACGGTCTCGGTCAGGATGTACTGCTTTTCAAAGAGCATTTCAATCTCGCTTTGCACCTCTGCCAGCGTGAACACGCCGTCATGCAGCGCAGACAAAATCGAGATCAGCACATAGGGGTCATGCTCGATTTCATCCAGATAAAAATGATACTCGTCGTAGTTGTGGGTGGCCTCGTAGGTGTCGAGATACCGTTGCAGTTTTTGTTCCAGCTTGGCGTAGGTTTTTTCTGCACCCAGCATATCCTTGTCCTTGGAAAAGTAAGAGGATGCCGTCACGCCGGTTCCAGCGGTGCCCGCCATCACGGTGCAGGACTGCAACCCCGTTATCAAGAGCAGAGCCAGCAGACCGAACACCGCCACGATCAGAATGGTTTTCCAGTTCCGGGCCGCAAATTCGGCTACCCGTTCGCCGCCCTCGGCCGCCAGCTTTGTTACCCGGAAACCGTTCTCTGCGGTGGCGGCTGCACCCTGCGCGGCGGCTTGTCCGGCCTGCCGTGCAGCTTTGGCATACTGCTGTTTGATACGCCGTTTCTGCCACATCCGGGAAATGGGGTTGCTGGCCGCCTGTGCAATTTGCGGATTGTCCCGCAAGGATTTCTGGTAAAAGTATTCTGCATTGGCAGACATGAGCTGACGCTCTGCCTTTTCCACGGCCTTGTAGGGCTTCATCTTGTGGTGCCGGATGCCGCTGCGGATGGCTTTGGCGGTCTGACGCTCCACCAGTTCTTCACCCTTGTGGCCGCCCTCCACGCCCACATTTTCGTGTTCGACCTCGTGGATTTTTCCGTGAGCGAACAGCAATGCTTCCGACAGCGGGCGGCTGGCCGGGTTTGGTTTCAGGCTGGGCGGGCCTTTGTCCTGCTGCTCAAACCGCAGGGTGGATTTTGCCTTGCCGCTGGCTGCATCGTAAACTTTTTCCTTGACCGGGACACGCTTCTTCGGCAGAGCGGCGCGGGCCGCATCCAGCTTGTCGGCCTTTGCTTCCGCCTTGTGGATGTACGGCTGCAACTCCGGGTCTGCCCGTTCGTCCTCGGTCAATTCCAAACGGGCAGCGGAACGGTGCAGACCATCTTCACTTTTGGCGGTGGCCGCTGTTTCTGCTGCCTTTTTCGCTTTCTTTTTATTTTTATGCCCGTCCTTGATGTCCTCGGCCCGTTCCAGAATTTTTTCGGCCTTGCCCTCGGCATCCGTAGAATAATCTTGTTCTGCCTCCCGGCTGGAAACGTTCTCCACGGTGCCGTCCGCCTGATTTTCCACTACCAGACCGTCACGGGTCATGGTCTGGGTGACTTTGGCTTTTGCCTGCAATTCTTTCAAAGTTCTTCACCTCCCATCTGACAGCGGCCCGTTTCAATGTCCGCAATGTATTTGAGAATCGGGAACACCTGCGGCGGCGAAACCGCATTGCCCAGTGTTTTCATCCGCTTGCTGCGGTTCGGCACATCTTCGGTCAGGCGCGGGATGTCGGCGGGTTCTTCGGCCCAAAGGGAATGTCCGTCCATTTGCGCGGGAAACCCATCAGCCACTCTACCCAGTCCGGGTTGAGGTAGGGCTTTTCCAGCGTGGTGGGGGTCATCCGGTAGACCACATGGGAAAGCCGCGCCGTCCACGCCTTGCCGTCCTTGTTCATCTTGCGGTAGCTGCCGTTCACAGAGATTTGGATGTCCAGCCCCTTGCCCACATCCCCGGTGTCGCTGGCAAGGGGTGTGGGAAGCAGCGGAGCCGATGATGAATACCCGTTTCCGTTCGTGCCACGCGCCAACGGCAGCAGCAGGTAATACGAAAACCCGAACATCGTAACCTGCCTGCTCCAAGTCAATGAGCGTTTTGTCGAGCCCCATACGGAGGAAGCCAGCAACATTTTCTCCAAGCACCCAACGGGGCTGCAATTCCCGGATAACGCGCAGCATTTCGGGCCAGAGGTAGCGTTCATCGTGGAAGCCGCGCTGCCGCCCTGCGGTGGAGAACGGCTGGCACGGGAAGCCACCTGAAATGAGGGTGACGGTGCGAAGTCCTGTTTTTTCAAAGAAAGCCTCCTTTGTTACGGTGGTGATGTCCTGAAAACGGGGCACCTCCGGCCAGTGGCTTGCCAGCACAGCGGCGGGAAATGCCGCCCACTCGCATTGACAGACAGAGGTAAACCCCGCTGCTTCCGCGGCAAGGTCGATGCCGCCGATGCCGGAAAACAAGCTGAAATGTGTTAAGCTCATAGCTCCACCACCTCGCTGAGCCGGGTGGTCATGATCTTATAGAGCTGTGTGTTTTTCGGGATGGGGTTGGAAAACGGAAGCACCACGTTTTCAAAAATCAGCAGTCCTTCGCCCGGTTCCGAATTGTCGATGTACTTCTGCTGGTCTGCGGAGAGGTTCAGCCGTTCCGACAGGATTTTGCGGTCGCCGGATGCCTGATTCAGCAGCGTGATGAAGTCGCTGTTTTCCAGAATGTTCTCGATCTCCGGGGAAGAAAGAAGGTCCTTCACATTTTGGGTGGCACCTGTGGGCACGCCGCCCCATTTGCGGAAGCGCTTCCAAATCTCGGCACTGTACGCGGCGGTCTGTTCCTCTTTCAGCAAAAGGTGGAACTCGTCTGCAAAATACCATGTGGCCCGGCCTTGGCTGCGGTTCTGGGTGACGCGGCCCCATATCTGGTCTTGGATAATGAGCATCCCCAATTTTTTTAACTGCTTGCCTAACTCTTTGATGTCAAAGGCCACAAGCCGGTTGTGGATGTCCACATTCGTTTTGTGGTTAAACACGTTCAGCGAGCCGGACACATACAGGTCCAATGCCTGCGCTACCCGGTCCGCTTCCGGCAAGTGCTGGTCGAGCAGGGCTTGGTGCAAATCGGAGAGGATGGGCATATTCTCCGGGCAGGGGCTCGCCAGATAGGGGCGGTAGATGGCTTTCACGGCACGGTCTATCACGGTGCGCTCAATCGCTTCCAGACCTGTTTTACCGCCCATGACCAGCTCACAGAACGACAGCACAAAATCCGATTTCAGGGCAAGCGGACTATCATCCTCGGAGTAGTTGAGGTTGATGTCCAGAGGATTCACATAGTCCTTGCTGGTGGGCGAAAGTTTGATGACCTGCCCATGCAGCCGCTTGACCAGCGGATAATACTCGGCCTCTGGGTCTGAAATAAAAATATCGTCAGCAGTCGTTAAAAACACACTGACGATTTCAGACTTGCAGCTCATGGATTTGCCGCTGCCGGGCGTACCCAGCTTTAGGCCGTTGGGACACCGGGCCTGCTTGCGGTCCAGCATGATCATGTTGTGGGATTTTGCGTTGATGCCGTAGTACATGGCCGCACCGCTCTGGAAAAGCTCCTGCGTGACAAAGGGCACAAACACCGCCACGTTGGAGGTGGTAAGGCTGCGCTGAATCCTTATCTGGTTGATGCCCAGCGGCAGACTGGACACAAGGCCCTGCTCCTGCTGGTAGTCCAGCCGGACAAGAGAGCAGTTGTACTTCTGGGCCACACCTGCCGCTTGGAACACATCGTTGCCCAGCTTTTGCTTGGTGTCGGCCACATTCAGCACTAAAAAAGTCAGCATGAACAATCGCTCATTTCTTGTTTGCAGTTTGTTCAGCAGCTTTTTGGCATCCTCGCCGTAGGTGGCAAGGTCGCTGGGGAGGATATCCATGTCGTACCCGGAACGGACAGCCTTTTTCTGCTCCTGAATCTTCATGGCATCAAGGTCTGTTATCTTCCGCTTGATGGTTTTGATGGCCTCGGTCTGGTCGATGGCCTGCACATGGAGATTGACGAGAATCCCGCTTTCCGTTTTGAGGAAGTCGGCCAGCATTTCGTCCGAAAGTTCCGGCGCAAGGATTTGTAAAAAGCTCACAGCTCCATACTTGCCGCCCAAACCAAAGGTTTTGGCCGTACCGAAACAGAGGGAGGACGGGGCCACAAAATCCTTGGTAGACAGGCCGGAGGGTGCCAGCCAGTCCCAGTCAAAGCGGAACGGTTCGCCGTCTGGGTGGAAGATGCCGTGCAGCACCTCCAAACGTTCCCGCCCATCCATGACGTGCGCCACGCAGCCCATGGTCTTGAAATAGCCCAGCAGGTCAAGACCAATGCGAGTCAGCCGCGCCCGTGCGGTTTTTAGATTGTCTGCCTCGATGGTGAAGGTCAGGTACTTGGTTTTGACAATGCCGTTGTTTCCGCTGGCAAGCTGCTTTTGCAGGATGGCGGTGTACTCGGCGCGGATGTCGTCAAAATCATCCCCCTGCGGTGCGATCTCAAAACTTTTTGCGTACTGCACCGGGTCAACCTTGCGATTCAAAAACGAAAGCTGCACATGGATGGAAGCATCCACATAGTTGTAGAGGTCGCACAGGTGTTCAAAGATGGCGGTTCTTGTTTCCGGCTGGGCCAGCTGATAACTGATGTCCTCAAAGGCAATGCACTTGGAGAACGTGCGTCGGTCAATGCGGCACACACCGTCCGGGTAGATGGCCTCATACGGGATGGTGGCCTGTGCCGTGCGGGGCTTGCCGTCACCCTTGTACTTGCGGATAACGGCATCAATTTCTTTTTTCTGGGCGCGGGTGAGCTTTTTGGGCTTTTCGGTTTCGCGGGGTATCGTTTTTCTGGACAATGGCCTTTACCTCCTGTTCCATTTGGTATTGCCGCACAAGGGCGGCGTAAGCATTGTTGGTCTGATAGGGCCTTTCCTTGGGACGAATAAAGCAGCACTGAATCATTTGCTGAATCACCACTTCAAGGGGCTGGCCGTGCCGCTCGAACAGAGCGAACAGCAGCCCCGGCAGCATGGCAAAAATCATCAGCAGGGCCGCCGCGCTGTTGGAAAGATAGTCCCGGGTCAAAAAATAAAGCGGCCCGCCCGTGAGGAGCGCGCCGCCGAAGCAGACCAGCTGCCGCTTGGTCAGCCCGAATAAGACTTTGGATTTTACATGGGTCAAATCTTTGGGAACGGTCACATACGCCATACGTTTTTCCTTTCTCGGCCTTAGTGGGCACCAAACACCGACTTGCTGATGCTGCCGGTCTTGAACAGACAGAAACAGAGTAGCACGGTGTAGCCCATGCAGCCCCAGATGGCCCCGGCAATGTCCGCTGCACCTGAAATGTTGCGTATCAGCACCGCATAGATGCCCACGACAATCATAATCAGGAACGCTTGGAAACCCAGCGCCAGCAAAGACTTCAAGTAGTTCTGCCCGGTGCTGCGCCACTCGCTGCTGCCCATGGTCGCCAGCGGGATAGGCCCCAGTGCGGTCACAACGTAAATCTCAATCATGCGGCCGTAGGTCACAAGGAAGATGCAGATGGACAGGATGTTCATGGTCAGGCCCACCACAAGGGTCTGGAACCACAGGCTGAGCAGACTGCCGATGGTCATGCTGTCTAGCTGAAATTCCAGTCCGGGTATCAGGCGGTCAAAGTGGATGGATGTTTCGCCAATGATCACGCCGGAACTTTGGTTGACAACGCTCTGGGTGGCATCGAACACACCCATAACGATATTCCATGTGTTGCTGACTATGAGGATGGCAAAGGCAGACTTGAAAATCCAGCGGAAGAACATGGAAGTATCGAAGTCGTGCATATTGTTCTTTTCGGTAATCATCTGGATAAGCTCATGGCACATCACAAGGGCAAGGATGGCCGCTGCAATGGGCAGTACTACCGTTTCGGAAAGACTGCGCAGCATATTGAAAATGCCGCTGTTCCATGCCTGCGGGGTAGAACCAACGTCCGAAGCGATTTCGCCCACCTTGGCGTTCACGTTGTCGAACAGGCCGGAGAGGTTGCCTGTGATGCCATCTATCAAAATGCCTTTTATCCATTTCTCGATGATCTCACTAATCAAGCAAAGATACCTCCTTTCCCGCGCCCTCCCATGTGAGCGGGAGAGCGCGGTGGGGTCTCAAAGGTGGATGTACGGATAAGTTGAGGTTAGCCCAGCAGCCCGGACAGCAGCGGGACAAGGGTCACGCCGATCAGGGCAACGCCGCCGCCCGCGACCAGCTGCTTCACGCCCTGGCTCTTGCTGCCGGGGTTATCCTGTCCATAGCCCTCCAACAGGTTGATGCCGCCCCAGACACACAGGGCACCGCCCAGACCGACCA
>OGCX01000600.1_pt1 | contig 15603 bp, 16 predicted proteins | sample 1570261 | NCBI WGS metagenome assembly OGCX01 (sample SAMEA2582161, study PRJEB24529) | metagenome | biome: Human gut stool | place: China | collected 2011 | reverse complement strand
TTCCGACTCTCCCAATTCCTCAATGGTATCAACCGGAATCCAATTGATCTTAGGGACTTGTTGCAATACCAACTGGGCTATACGATCACCACTGTTGACCACGAAAGGTTCATCTCCATGATTTATGAGAATTATACCTATCTCACCTTTATATGATTCATCTACCGTTCCCGGGGTATTGACAACTGCTATCCCCTTCTTCAGTGCCAAACCGCTCCTTGGTCTAACTTGGATCTCATAATCTGTCGGTAATCCAACATGAAGCCCTGTCTTGATTAGTGCTCTATGGTTCGGCTCGATCACTATACTTTCTTCACAAAAAGCTCTTACATCCATTCCAGATGATCCTAGTGTCTCATACGCAGGGTTTGAATTATTTGATTTATTTAAGATTCTTACGTTTGTCATTTTTCTTAATAGTTGTTTCCTTGTTATACTTCTTTGCTCTGTTTAATAATCTCTCTGGGGTCTCATAGGATCTCTCCAATCCACACATTTGGTCAAACTCTTGTAATTTTAATGAATACAAGTCCGAAATATAGACTTCCATATTGGGAGGTACCGATCTAAAATACAAGCTATTCGTAGTTTTTAATCCACCCTTTATCGCCATGTGTACAGCTGGTTGATATGACCCTGTTAGTTTAGCCGCTTGATACGAATTAGATACAATGGCTATCAAGTTAAAATTAGGTTCAAAGATTAGGACCGTATTTACTTCTGGTCCTAATCCTATAGGTCTTGCCATCTTACGATACTTATACCAATTTTTCCAGTACCGATTTCGGCAACCTTCTCTTAGCGGCTACCGCCAAATAGTTATCAGATACCACCATCCCATTGTAGAACAGCTCGTGCATCCTATCGTGCATATAGACAGAGAACGCAGGATCGATATACTCAACAAAGGAGAAGGCGAGAACCTCGTGGATCATAGTGTCTCCATTATCATCAGCCAAAAACAATTGCTCCGGACTATCAAGTCCCAATTTTCTTGCGTATAGATCAATAATAACAGAGCAAGTTTCCTTATAATTATCAATGCTACATTGAGATTGGTCTACTTCTCTGTTGTTCATAAAAGCCGTAGCGTTGAATACGGATACCCCCATCACTTGACCGAATAATAAATCTGGTAACTCTGGATACCAAGCCTCGAAATTATGTTTAGTGCTCATTTTTTTACGCTTTAAATAGATAGATTTTTTTATTACCTTGTTCACGCATATCTAGATGTACCCACGATACGCCATCCTCCAGTGATATTGGATATGGAAGTTCTGAGGCATGAAGCATGATCCAATTACGGACCGCTGCCGCACTCATCTCTTTCACGTCAAAATCACAGGCTTTTCCCAAGATGTGCGAACTCATGTATATTTTAGACATGCTGGTTTTAGATCTTACCAGATCACACTGATTACAACGAAGACCTCGTTGTGACAAGCTTCCCCCTACAGGCCAACTATTTACGAAAATAGGTTTCCCTAGCTTTTCTCGAAGAAAGTCCAATGTTTCAAGTAAACGGGGATCAAAGAAGCTCCAGATGAAGTTCGGATTATGCCCCCATTTGTTATAAACATGAGGGCATACTAATTCCTGAACCTCAAAATGCTGAGGAATGTACATTATAATCTATTCTTAATCAGATCATAATCCTTCACCAGATCTCGATGTGTCTCTTCCAATACCAATATGGTATCGAACTTAGTCCCGTTCACATCCGGAATCTTGTAATCAAATACACTATCTTTTAAATGAGCCTTAAGGTGCTTCTCAACCTCTGAGGTAGATTTAGCTGGGACGAGATAAATTTCGGTTGTGGTTTTGACCTTGTTTCCCGATATTTCCTCGAATTGCACCTTTGCGGAAAACAATATCACACCGTTTTCCTTGTCGATTGAATATTCCATATAGCCATCTTCCTCAGACTTCTCAACCTTTAGAATGTCACTATATAGCAGGTTTTTCACTTTATCAAGCCTATTGATCTTTGAGACATCAATAGTATTCGGAAATTGAGTGGTCTCTTTCAAAAGAGCTGAGACCATGGTTTCGGCATCCATAAAATTAGCCGATTCAGTTAAAAACATTTCTTTAGCGTTTTCTTCTTGTCCCCTATCGTTAATGGACTTGAAGTTCCCTTGAACACTAAAGTAATAAAAACCGTACATTAATCTTCTGTTTTCATCTTCTTATTACTTGTTGTTTTATTAATACGATGCAAAGATATATATCTATTTTTATACTGGCAAACTATTACATATATTTTTTATTATAAATTTATATCCATCTAATTATTAGCACATAAAATACAAACACACTATATATAAAATTACTCATTGCTTATATGTAAAATAACAGAAATGTTTAAGTATATTAATATCGTGTTTAACAAAACAAACAAAATAGGCATTTGAATATATATTGGATAATATCATAGAACCTCTATTTCAAAACAACTCACTTAAGATGCCTCTATTCTTCATAAATAACTAAAACCTAATGGACAAGAATATAAATCAAGGGAAAATAGACTCGCAAACCTTAGAGAGTATCTTCCGAACAAGCAAAAAGACCATACAGGAATATGTGTCCGAGATCGAAAGGAATTGCAGATATAAATCGACTCGCTCTCAAGTTGTCAAGGGAGTGATCTTGGATGATAGATCAAGATTGATCGACTTATATGAGGCATGTGTACAACAGGACGCTCACATAAGAAGTGTCTTAGAGACACTGGAGTCCCAGATTATCGGAGAAAGATATATGTTGGCAAGACAAAATGCTAATGGTCAATATGTCCGTGATGTGGAGGCTACGAAGAAAATACAAGGGAGCCAATTCATCAAGATCATCAAAGGCATTGCTGAATCTAAATTGTACGGTTATACGTTGATTGAGATTAATCCAACAATCGATCCTATTACAGGAAAACTGAATGACGTGAATCTCATCGAACGCCGCAATGTATTGCCTGAACAAAAGACCGTATTGAAACGTCAAGGCATATGGCTTCCTAATTGGGACCTTGAGACTCCTAAATATAAGAAGAACTATATCCTTATAAACTCTGGTGATCTAGGCTTGTTCTCAGCCACTACTCCATTGATTCTCGCCAAGAAATTCACGTTGGCTAACTACATCAATTTTAGCCATACATATGGACAACCTATTATCCATGGCAAATCAGAGAGTGAGAATCTTGGAGATCGAAACAGGCTAGCCAACGATATCGCATCTGCCGCAACCAATCGTGTTATCGTGACGGGATTAAATGATGACATAGACATCAAGGCTTTTACTATGTCCAATAGCGAGAAGATTTATACGAGCCTTATCGAGCTAGTTAACGCCGAGGTGTCAAATTTGATTTTAGGTTCTGAGTCTATGGCCGGAGCGACACAATCCTATGTAGGATCAACTAAAGCCCACCAAGATATTTTCCGAGACCGCATCAAGGTTTACCGGGAATATATTGAGAATGCCATGAACGAGGAGATTATTCCACGGCTAGTAGCTATGGGATATATTGAGAATGGACTGGAATTTAAATATTCCGGAGGATTGGAGATGAGCGTTGAGAGCAAGATAGATCTTTACGATTTTCTTTCAGATAAATATGAGATAGAACCAGACGAGATCGCAAAGGAATTTGGTGTTGTTGTAAAGAAGCAGTTTAATAATCCCGCTGGATGGAACGATATAAATGATGACGGTAAAGTCGATGATAAGGATAACGTGGTGGCTGGTGGATCAACGGGTACTACTGTCCCTGCATCCAGAAGACGTTATAGGAGAAGGAGCAGCAGTAGCGTAGCGAACTATTTACAGGAGGTCATGAATGGAAGACGAGATATTTGATGAGAGCAAAATTGATGACAAAACTGAAAAGGAATACGAGTATTTGTTATTCCTGTTCGAGCAACTATTAGATAAATTTGACAACCAGACCATAGACCTAGAGGAATTTCAAGACATTGTCGAGGCTCGGACCATGTTCGCTTTTGGACATTGCGTGAGAAGGTTTGGTATAGATTTTAATGAGGCGCTAGATATAGTAAGGAATCATAACGAGGCATACCTAACACCCTCAGAGATCGAGAGAAGGAAAGCTCTCGTTGCGGCTTTGGACAACTTGATTGATTTTGCCACGGCAGAGGAGACTCAAGTATATATGGATATAGAGGAGCAAGACGAGGATAGCGATCCGGAAGAGATCTTCTATCTATATAATAATGTATACGCCAAGACCGAAAATAAGGACATAGACTACGCTTCATTTATAGCAGCATGGTGGATAACTTTACCAGAGGAAACAACCCTTATGTTCATGACACAAGGGGACGAGCGTGTTCGTGACTCTCATCGTACGCTAGAAGGACTTAGCTATCCTAAATCTCAATTTCCTGAATGGCTGATCCCCCCTATCGATTGGAGATGCCGTTGTTACTTGGTGGAATCATTTACGAGACCCAACTATATGGATGTTCCCGATATAAGTTCTATTATAGATAAAGCCGTTAATCCTGTGTTCAAGCAAAGCCTAGCGAAGGGTGGAGCTATATTCGGAGAGGATCACCCATACTTCACCGTGGATAAGAATCTTATTCAATCCATGAAAAACATATCATCAAACATCAAATCCAAATACAATTTGATATGAATGGTATAGATATCACTTTTCAAGACATGCTAAATCAATGGAAAATAGTCCCTAGCAAATTTGCGTCTGGCTTATTTAAGGCCAAACTGAAAATAGGGGAAGAATATGTCAAGGAATTTAAGAGGTCGTTTGACCTAAAGAAAGCTCCCGGCGACAATAGTAGATTTTGGCCTCTGAGAAAAAACGAGCATCGTTATCATCATGAGTTAATGAACGAAACGGGGGATTTGAAAGATTCTATCTCCTACCAACTATACGAAGGAGGAGGGTTGATGATCTATACGGATGAAAACAAGTTCCGTGCTAATGGAAGAAGAAATGACGCATTTAAAAGTTACGCAGCCTTCCATAACGATCCCACAGGAACATGGCCTCCAAACATCCAACGTAAATTCATGGGTGACTCCCCTTTGGTTGAGCTTAAAGCGCAACTGATACTATATAACTTATTAAAAAGCATCATATGATAAAAAAATACGAACCAAGACTCTTAACGAAAGAAAGCGAAGGAAGTTCTGATGAGCAAGACAATAGTGAGCTTACAGACAATGAGAACACATTAGGCGATGTATTTCAAGCTATCAAAAGAGCAATTCTTACTGTGAAGGAAGAAGAGGACAATATGGAAAGTCCTCCTCTTTTTAAAACAATAGCCATAGATACCGGTCAGTTCGAAAGAATCATGAGCAAAACCAATACTGAATACGAGACCGTTTTTCCCGCTTGTTTTATACGATTTACGAATGTTCATTTTCTGGTAGCCCAGCAACGTATTGGAGAAGGACGTGGTACTGTTCGTATTAGATTTATCCTTAACAAGTTGGACAATCAACATATAAAATGGGAAACATACCCTTTTTATATAGCGGAAAGATTGAATAAAGCTATCCAGAACGCTAAAGAAACGGAAGAGGCACTCCAAGAACGATGTAATCTGATGTATTTTGATATGCCTCAATCAACCAACATGCTGCAAGCTTATTGGCTTGATTACGAGATATATTTCAGGATAACATCTAGTTACAAATACGCAGAATGGATAAAGAAGAAAGTCATCACTCCTCCTTTCACCAACCATAGCGATGTTCCAGATGACAAGGAAGACGTGACAGAGCCAACCTATAATAGGTCATCCACGATCGATGACGGTATAATAAGTCCCGATGCCATCCAGATATTACCACAAGACAATCGATTAGAAGTTGGAGAACAAATGGTCTTGACAGTCTTGTTCTCTCCGGATGACACGACTAACAAGAACATAAGTTTCGCTTCCTCTGATACGTCCATAGCGACTGTCACCCAAAGCGGCATTATAACCGGGATCAAGACCGGAAGCTGTCAAATACTCGTCACGACACCAAACGGGGTCAGTGCGGTCAAGGATATTATAGTTTACACAAAAAGAAACAACAATGAGTAAACCTTCAACAAATAAGGTCTGGCATTCAATTGACCAAATCCCCAATAAAGGCGAATGGTATTCCATCGTTCAGTCACCCAAGATAAGATTGATGTCAGCCTCTAACATTAACCATACAGAAATCGATTATCAGGTGAGTGCGGAAAATATCGTCAATGCGACAGATGGTTTTATAGATGAGGCAAAAGTCTATAGCTCCATTACCCACATCGAGATCAATAACCAACATCTTATAATCTCTTTCTCGAATGGGCTTACTTTCGATTGTGGAGTTGTTAGCGGCGACTATCCGATATTAAGGTATACCACTGAAGGTATAGAGGCTAAATATAACAGGGAGCCGGATTCCGCATACAAGTTATTGGTCCCCACGAAGGATATTTCCCTCAGCTACGATAAATTAACCGAGAAGCAGAAAAACGAGATTAAGTTCCATTTCTCAGATTTTACTGAGCAAGAGATAGCCCTCCTTCAAAAACCAGCCATAGATGCCGCTGCCCAATGCGAGACTGTTATAAATCTGGTAAATAATGCGTTAAATAATATTGAAGCATTAAATAACTTAATTAGTGATGAGGAGGCGAAACGAGATACGTCCGAGCAAGACAGGTTGAGCAGCGAGACTGAACGTAAGCGGCAAGAGACTATACGTATAAGCAACGAGGAATCAAGGAAGATAGCCGAGCAACAACGGGAACAATCGGAGACTCAAAGAATCCAGAGAGAGCAAGCGAGAGTTAACGAGGAAACCTCCAGAATAAATGCGGAAACATTACGTGCCCAAGCTGAATCTGACAGAAAATCCGAGTACTCCCAGATTGTCAACGAGACCAACGCAGCCAAGGATTTGGCCCTTGACGTGGCGAACCATCCAAACTATGTAGGGACTGATTTTTACGTGTATCAATGGGATCGTTCCACTCAATCCTATAACAAGCTGGATATATGTCTACGACCAGAAGCATTCAATATATTTAGGACGTTTCCCTCTATCACTGAGATGAACAATAACAAGAACAACGTACCAGAAGGTAAGTTCGTGGTTATCAATGGAGACGTAGAGGTTGAGGATACAGGAAAACTTTATGTGCGCACGTCAGAAGGTTTCGATTATCTGGTGGATATGTCCGGTATGAGGGGTTTCTCTGGAAAGACACCTCAATTTATCATAGGTAATGTTGTCTCCTCGGAACCGGACGTGCCAGCCAATGTGTCTCTTTCAGAATCCGGTGTTGACAGTAGCGGTAATCCGATTTATGCAATCAATATATCTGTCCCTAAAGGTAAGTCTGGAACCTCTTTCAATATACATGCCACATATGACACGCTTGATGACCTAAGCACCGCCATACCGGACGGATCCGATATAAACGGATGTTGCGCTGTTGGAACCCAAAAACCATACAACTATTATTTCTGGGGTAAAGGATCTGATGGAGAGAGCGGCTGGCAGGATCATGGCCGTTTGGAAGGGCAAAAGGGAGATCCTTATACTTGGGAGGACTTGACACCGGAGCAAAAGGAGACGATGGCGGTTAACACTGGACGTTATTTCTTTGAGAATTTAATGATTAACAGCGATGGTCATCTAACAATCAATATTCCAGATAATTAATTCAAAAACACAATAACATGCCAATTATAGATTTAGGTAGGATCGCCTATATTAATAAGGGGAAATGGAACTCCTCCACCACATATGAACAAAAGGACGTTGTTTCTTACAACGGAAGCTCTTGGGCTAGCTTGATCAATAACAATACCAACGAAGTCCCATCTGAGGGTGAGTCTTGGGCATTAATGTCCAAATCCACCTATCAGTCATGGCTTGACCAAGGAAATACGGGAACCGAGGAGGATTTTATAGCTGCCATAACACCCGTTCAACCGGACTGGGTACAAACAGATACGACAGCCAAGGATTACATCAAGAACAAGCCATCCAAGTTTATCCCGACTGACCATACCCATACCAAGAGCCAAATAACGGATTTTCCAACGTCATTGCCAGCAGACGGAGGAAACTCTGGTACAGTGAACGGTCATACCGTAGACTCGGATGTTCCGGCTGGAGCTAAGTTTACCGACACTATCTTTGATGATAGTGACTTGAGACAACAGATATCAGACACGCTAAACGCCTCGAAACAATATACCAATGAGCAAATCGGGAATATAATAGGGTTTGATATATCCGTTGTCTCGACCTTACCCATGACAGGAAAAAAAGGAATCATTTATTTGGTTCCTAAAAGCGATGGTACTGACGCTGATTGTCACGACGAGTATATTTGGATCGATGATAAGTATGAGTTGATCGGAAATACGGCTATTGATTTGTCCGCATATAGCACAACAGAACAGAACGACAACAAATATGTTTCCAAAGAGGCTGGTAAGGGGTTATCTACAAATGATTATACTAATGAGGAAAAAACTAAATTAGGTAGCATTGCTCCAAACGCAGAGGTTAATGTCAACGCTGATTGGAACGCCATAGCAGGTAGTGCCCAAATATTAAACAAACCAAATGTCATTTTGGAACAAGATATAGATCAAACCAGTATCGATAAGTCTCAATCTAAATGGGCCGTGACAGGAACAACGAACAAAAATACTATCTCGTCCACAAATCGGGTATATGACTGGGTTGGCACTCAATCGGAATACGATACCCAGTTTAGCACTGGAGAAATCGATCCTAGCTGGATTTGTTTTATCACGGACGTGAACCCATTCTCCGGATTCAATATTTGGATCGGAACAATAGAAGAATATGGTTCAATAATTCCTCATGACACTAACACTATATATTTAATAAAGGATTGATATGAGAAAAAGTATACACCCTATCGATGATAGTTCCTCTGTCATATATTCAGGCACGTTGGGAGATCTATTCCAGATGTTACCCAACATACCATCCGCATCGTATTCCGTAAATATATGGTGTATAGGAAAAGGAGGAATGGGAGGAAACGCCGGAAATGGGTGGGGTTTATATAAAGGAGGAGCTGGAGGTGCAGGAGCGAACGGAGGAGTTTTATGCGTATCATCTTCGATAAAATATTCGGATAACATTAAACTCGAATACACGAACGATGACGGTACGTATGGAGCAAAAGTCTCATCGAATAAGTTTACGCTCAAAGCCTACAATGGAGGAAACGGGGAAAATGGTACGAATGCAAGCGCTTTTGGAGGAAATGGAGATGGAGGCGCAGGAGGAACCGGTAGAGCCAATAAAGCTGAAGGTACTATAATGGTTATACATAACTGGCACGACCCGAAAGCTCCATCTGGAGGAAGAGTTCCTAATAGTACGCCCCCTAACGCTATCTTTTCATGTGAATATACCACGTCTTATGGAAAAGCAAGCGCAGGCTCTGGAGGTAGCGCCCCAACCTCTCCATCTCCGGGGTGTATAGTTCTTGAATTAATGTTACCGATCGGATTCGTTGGAGAGCAAGTTATCAATCAAATTTTTATAGGAGATACAAAAATAAACCAAGCCTTATGATAAAACAAGGGAATAAAGTAATCAGTAATACGCAAATTAAAATATTATCAAGCAATGAGATAACAAAAGAAACCATTGAGAATGTTCTTACTGGCGAAATAGTATCTCATACTCATGATGGAACATATGTCAAAAAAGATGATCCTAGATTAAGCGACTCACGTCCAGCATCGGATGTTAGCGCATGGGCGAAAGCCTCTATCAAACCATCATATTCCGCATCCGAGATAACAGGATTATCCAATGTCGCAAAAACAGGTAGTTATAATGACTTGTCTAACAAGCCTACAATCCCTACCGTTGATGTCAACAAGGCTTATGTTGATGGTGCGTTAGCTACAAAGGCAGATCTTGTAAGCGGAAAGATCCCGTTATCCCAGCTGCCCGAAATCCCGTCCCCGATAACCATTGACAGCTCATTAAGCTCGACAAGTACGAATCCTGTGCAAAATAAGGTTATAAACACAGCGTTAGGAAACAAAGTTGACAAGGTATCTGGAAAAGGATTGAGTACCAACGATTATACTACAACCGAAAAAAACAAACTATCAAGAATCGGTTGGATTGTATACCGAGATCCATCAATAGAATATGAAAAAGGTAGTATTGTATTTTCTACATATTCTATTGATCCTAATTCTGGATCAAGTAATAAAAGTTCATTTGATATTAGAGGGGCAGATAGCTCTAGCTCGGGAATAATGACAGCCTCAGATAAGAATAAATTAGATGGCATAGCGACAGGGGCGAACAATTACATTCATCCTGCAACATCAGGAAACAAACATATCCCAGCAGGGGGAGCATCTGGTCAGATCCTTCGCTGGGGTTCAGATGGTACGGCTGTATGGGGAGCGGATAACAACACCACATATAGCGTGGTTGGCGCTAATGGAAGCACCGGTTTGGTAAAAAATGGTTCTTCTGTCACCAACGCTTCAGGTTATACTACTTGTCCTATTATTGGAGGTGTCCCTTATTATAAGGATACGACTTATACGCTACCAACAGCCACGGGGTCAATACTGGGTGGTGTTAAGACAGGTGCTAACATAACGAATAGCTCTGGCACCATCTCCATAACTAAAAGCAATATCACATCAGCCTTGGGATATACACCGGAGAAAGAATGCTTATTGATAGAATATATCGACATGGTAGGGAGCACAACTCCAGAAACCATAACAGAAACTCAATTCAATGATATTTGGAATGCCATAAAAAACAATGAAAGCATAAAGGTAAAATACAGCCAAGCGGATATCGGAGTATATATAACCGCAGATTGTGTATACGGGCTGTGTTACGGCCCAGAATTTGCCCAATGTATATTTGGTTCATTACACTCAGATGCCAAAGATATTATTATAGAAATTCAAAAACAAGATACAAAATATACGCTCGCTTGCAGCGCTGACAACGGTGTTATTTCCACAGATGGATCTAGTGATATGTTTTTAGCGAATGACGGAACCTATCGCTTTTTACCAAAAGTCTCAACAACGCAAAATGGTATTGTTAATGTCCTACCAGATGACGCTACGAAATTCCTTGATGGAAAGGGTAATTGGAGCACGGTGAGCACGGTATTAAAACCGGGGGTTATCGATATATTTAAAAGAATTGGAGACGCAGGTGAAGGGGGAACGGTCACGCAAGCGGAATGGGATATATTGGTTGCGGCTACCCCAGAGATAGATAAAACTTATTTCTTTTCCGTAACCGAAGAATTTATAAATGAGGGTATAGGAATGTGCTATGACAAAGGTGTCATAGCAAGAACAACAAGTAGCGTTGATATGTTCATCAACGGTATATTACCTCAATATCCTCAATATTTAGTAGGTATGTCCGTGGATGCGACTACAAAAGCATGTAGCATGATCACATACGCAAGCATGATAGCCGGAGGCAGTAATGGGTTATCGATCTCTTCTGTAGTGTCGGATGGAAATAATCCAACCTCATGCGGCTTAACTTTAAAAACCAACGGTGATGGATCTAAAGCATTGATGGATAACGGAAGCTATAAGCCTGTCAGCTCTGATTATATTATTGATTATTTGGATATCTCTGGAGGAACCGGAGAACAAACATTTACTATAACAGAAGCTAGATATAATGAAATCAAAACGGCCTTTGAAAACAAACGAAACATTATTTTATATGTGTCTGAAGGACTGGGGTTCTATAGGTTTACCAGTGGTATAAATTTTGGAGAAACATTTATATTTACCACCACCCATACTTCATTAGAAGGTAATAATAATACTCAAATTGATATATACACAATTGAACTAGTGATAGAGCTTCCTGTAAATACAAGTTCTAAAGTAACCTATAGGAATTATAATCGTGTACTTTCATGATAATAATCAACAGAAAAACACTCTATAAAAACAATCACCCACTCATAATGATCTGGAGGTACATTTAATATTTGCACTCAGCCGCCCCTTTCTACATGAATTAGGCGGCTTTTATATTCTCCATGTATTAACATAATTACTCAACAACAAAAGGCTTATCGATAATCTGCCCAAAATAAATGGGAGGTAATATATGTTCTGCCAGTTTTGTTCCAATTGTCTTTAGATATAAAACACCACGTAAGGAGCCATAATTAAGAGAAGAGAATTGAATCAACATATAAGGAGCAAAAACAAATTGATCTTGCTCATTACGAATTTGATCTAATGAGTCTTTTGATATAGAGAAATAACTACACATTACCGCTTTCATCAAAGGTTTGCCATCTTCTGAAAAAGTAATAGTAATTTTGCAACACAAAACGTTTTGTGCTTTATCATAATCAAATTGAACTTGTGTTTGGAATTTCAGACCATCTAACTTTTGCGGAATATTTTCCTCAAAAACAGCGAATTGTTCCAAATCCATTTTTACGTATTTATAATATAATTGTTCCATATGTCAAATTCTCATGCGGCATCCCCAGATATAGGAGAGTATCCTGTTGATATACTTTGTTTACTGCTATATACATCGCTTCTCTTTACATCTTTAAATTCAGCAATAGGAGATACGGAAAGTAGAGTGTTGTATTCATAAGGACGATATATAGAAACCAAATCACGATTAATGACTTCTTGTATATTACAAATTGATTCTAAAGTGAGGTTTTCTTGCCCTTTTAACAACTTGCCTACATAAGCAGGTGAGACCCCCATTTTTTCAGCAAACTCTTTTTGCGTCATGTTCATCTTACGCAGGTAATAGCGCAAGGAAAGTGCAATATCTTGTGACATACGCAACCATCCCCTACCAGCTTTTCTTCTCTGAGCTTTTTCTATAGCTTCTTCGGAACGACTTTTTGCTATCTCGGAAAGTTTATCTAAATTGAATGCCATAATATTTTTTTTAATTGTTCATATCATCACTATCTAATATACCATTGACCTTTAGCCAATTTCGAACTCGATCTATATCTTGCAACACATGATCCCGCAATCCCGGTGAATTTTGAATCGTGTCTGAGAGTTTTATACCACCTCCTGTTATTAAATAAGTGTTCTTGTTCATTTTGATGGCATATATTCGTAATAATGGTGGGCGACCACCGCTATATGATTTCATAGGTTGATATTCTAGCTCATATTTATACTTACCATCCAAATAATGAAAATGAGAATCGAAGTCAGGATGTTCTCCTTTTTGTGTATTTTCAGCCAATTTATCAAAAAGATTTTCAAGTTCTCCTGCTTCATCCAATACTTGTCGGGCAGCAGATTCTGGTTCTGGAGTTCTTTCCCAAACTGTTGTTTTTAAATAATCCTTATTTCTCTCCAGAAAATTTGTTACGCTTTCAACATCCGACCATTCAGTAAACAACCGATCAAATTCGTTTTGATCTTGTCCATCGTACTGTATGCTATACACATATGGAGAGTAAATATCTATTGCTTCCACTATTATAAACCTTTAAGTTTATTGAGACAAATAAAACAATATGCAAATATAGCATTTATGTTTGGGAAAACAAATACTCCTCAAGAAAATAAACTTAAAAGTTCATCCTCGATCTATAAGTATAGATATATCTAGTAATTAATAGTTTTCACACTTACCTTCTAAAACTAACCAATATCTTTTTCTCTAATCTTAATAAACTAAATCAAAACAACTTACGATGGATACTACTAAATTCAAATATGTCGTTGGAGAAGCCAAAACCAATGAAGTTTGCGACATTCGATTCTTTGATGCCGTAAACGAGTATAGCGCCAACGCATTCAACTCAGAGTTCTTATGGATAGAGAGCTACGTAAAACCAAGCAAGATCAGGATCCTTATCAATAGCGAGGGAGGATCTGTTTTGTATGGTATGAGTATGTTCTCAGTGATCAGAAACTCATCAATCCCCACGGAATGTATAAACGAGGGTCTAGCCGCCTCTATGGGTTCTATTATCTGGGCCGCAGGAGACAAATCTCTAATGAGGGATTATGCGATCCTAATGGTCCACAACCCTTTCAATACTGCTTCCGATCAAGACGATAAGTGCAACACCGAAGACGGATGCAAGACAAAGGCCAAAACCGAGGAACCTGATTACGTGAAAGCCTTCCGGCAACAGATCGAGATGATCTACATGAAGAGATGGGGGTTCAACAAGACCAAGGTAAAGGAGATCATGTCTGGCAAGGAAGATTCCGATGGTACGTTCTTCACGGCTGAAGATGCGGTTAAGGCGGGCATCATTCCAGCGGAAAATATAATCAAGACCTCAAAACAAAAAATAGAGAAGGTTAAGAACGCAATAGAGGGCATTACAGACAGCCATATCCTCCAGAACACAATCACCTCTGTTTGCAATGAGCTATCGCTTAATGACACTCTAAATAAGGTAAATAAACCTTTAGATGATAGTATCTCTAATCTTAATAAAAACAAACAAGAACCTACGGAAGTAGAAAATAAAACCAAGACAAATAACATGGAAGAAAACAAGACTATTGATTTCAATTTTGGTGCTGTTGTCGCTTCTCTTGGTTTCAAGGAAAAAACAGAGGTCTCACAAGTCATGGCACGAATCACGGAATTGGTTGGTGTCGAGAATAAATTAACGGAGGCTAACAAGACTATCGATTCCTTGAAAATCGAGAAAGAGGGAGAGATCACCAAGAACCAGAACCTAACTAAAGAGCTAGAAAATGTTAAAGCAGAATTGAAAACTTACAAGGATGCTGAGAAAGAGGTTATGAACCAGAAAATCGCATCTATGGTCCAAGACGCTATTCAAGCCGGTAAGATCGAGGATTCAGCTAAACAGAACTGGATGGACATGGCGATGAAGAATTTTGATTTGGCTAAGGCAACGTTGGATTCTATCCCAGCCAGAGATAAGATCTCCACAGAGATTGAAAACGACAAGGATAATGTGGAAAAAGTGAAAGATAGTGTCCATACGGTAGAGGCTAAAATGGCCGAACAGGTAGAGGCTGTCGTTGGCAAGGACTTCACTTTTGGGTCACTTAAGTAAAAACAATAACTAAAACCTTAATAATTAATTTATGGCAAGTGTAACTTTTGCGCAAAATTCATATGCTGGTGAAGTCCTAGAGGACCTGTTAACCTACACAGCACAAGGCAATGATACCTATAAGGAAGGATTGATCCATATCAAGAGCGGTATTCAATATAAATACACTCTTCCTTCTGTAAGCTTGGGTGATATCATCCAAGATAACAAACCAACCCCAACAAGCCCGACAGATTCCAAAGGAACATACACGTTCCGTGAACGTTATTTGGAACCGAAGGATTTCATGGTTTATCTAGAGTTCAATCCTCGTGACTTCGAGAAATACTGGATGTTCGCTCAACCAGATGGTAATTTAGTATTCCGTGAGCTTGACCCGAAAGTACAGGCAACGATGTTACGATTGTTGATGGACAAGAAGAACGCCTTTATCGGGGACGCTATGTGGCAATCCGTAAAGGGTGGAACGGCGGCTATCACGGATACGTTGACAA
>OGCX01000599.1_pt1 | contig 15665 bp, 16 predicted proteins | sample 1570261 | NCBI WGS metagenome assembly OGCX01 (sample SAMEA2582161, study PRJEB24529) | metagenome | biome: Human gut stool | place: China | collected 2011 | reverse complement strand
TGATTTTAGAAGCAAAGAGCTTGTAAATATCATTACGGTTAACGTGAGTATGGGTAATGACGATATCTTCAAGTTCTACCTCTTCTCGGTATTTAATGCCTAGATCTTCAATTTCAGACTGTGCCATATCCGCAATGATGAAAAAGAGGGTCTCATGTTGGATAGAAGAATGAATCGCCACAACAATCCCTCGGATTTCTCCAGTGTTAACTTGGACAAATGAGCCGTCAGGATTGCGTTGGGTACGGTCTTCTTCAAAGATGATATCAGGGCCTTCAATGCCACGGAAAGATAGTTTTCCAAGGACTTCAGGCACATTAAGACCATCTGTAATGACACGATAGGTCTTGTCCGCAATTTGTAGTTTTTCTCCGTAGTTTAATCCAATTTTAGCCATGTTTATTTCTCCTTTACTTTCTTATTTTTTTAGAATTAATTTTTCCGCAAAGACATTGAGTGCTGGGGCAACTGAGTTCCCGTTTAGAGCTGTGTCTGAGAGAAAAATCGGGTTGATAGCTTCTACGAGAGCATCTTCTGGGAAGACCGTTGTAGAAGCAGGGGTAATGACGTGAAAAGCTCCATGCTTTTCGCTATTAAGAATATGGCGTTGGTATTTGCCTTCTTTACCAAAGATAAAGCGAGGGGCATTTCCTAATTTTTCGTAGTAAGCAAGGCCGATAAAATCTGGTTTCATAACAAGTGTTTCTGGAATCATAGAATTTTCCTTTCTAATTTTGAGCAAAAGAAAAAGAGTTAAGCTAATTGCTTCACTCTTGAATAATAGTGGGTAAATAGTTTACGTTTAAACTGTCGACTATAGAATTGAATATCACCATTAGGATAGCTGTTTCTACGAGCTTCTTGGACTAAATGATCTAGGTCAATAAGAGCTTGTGCATAGAGTTTAGCTTGTAGTTTAGGTGAGTAGCTAAACATGCCATAGGTGAATTCATAGTTATCATAGAGGCGTTTACATTGTAGTGCGAAAAAAGTTTGTCATAATTTCTCCTTTATTGTAAGCGAAAAAAAGCTACTAAGATATAAAGAAGACTTAGTAGCTTAAGAGTAAGTCTATCTCAAAAGATAGACAGCAGTAAAGAAAAGTTGTTTGGTTGGAAAGATCCCTCTTTCCACGGTGGCAACGTTTAGCAAGGTGTTTTGCATGAATTACCATCGCTTGCCCGGCCAATCTCTTTAGGTAGTCATTATCACACCCAAGGGATTCTCTTACGCAATCTTGCGTAACCAGTTCACTTTACTATTCGGCAAAAGTGCTAATGGTCCGAAATGCGTGGAAGCCCACAAAACACTTGTTTTTATCTTCACTTCAACCATAAAACGGACTTGACTTTACTTATCAAAACAATTACAATAAAGGTACGAAGTTTAGTGTAGTTTGATAATCAGTCTTCTGGTTGTCAGACGCACTTTTTATTTAATTTTCAATGATCTCACTCTGATAGTGATTATTATTTTTTAGTTGAATTATCGCTACCAGCTATATTTACATAATATCGCCTTTGGCGATATTTGTCAAGAGATTATTTGAAAAAGTAAAAAATATTTTTTGAGGTTTAAAATGGAATTTTCGGAACGCTTAAAAGAGCTAAGAAAACAAGCTCACCTGACACAAGTTGAACTAGCTGGTAAATTGGGCATAGTCCAGTCATCTTATGCGGACTGGGAAAGAGGGAAGAAAAAACCAACACAAGAAAATTTAGTTAAGATAGCTCAGGTTTTGAATGTGTCTGTTGATTATTTAGTAGGAAATTCAAAGGAGAAAGCAGATGAGTTAGACAACATTGAATTACTTTTCCGCATGAATTCAAAGGGATTAACTGATGAAGAAAAGAAAATCTTTAAGAGAGAACTAATTGAGTTTATGAAAACACGAAAGGAGGTTTTTGAACAAGAAAAAAATAGATCACCAAAATTTTAAAAAAATTTACTTTTACGAATAGTAAGATAGAAGAAAAAATAGGCTGATTTATAAAACTAAAAGAAATGTGAAAAGCAAGATGTGTTACTCAATTAGATTTTGCTAAAGCAGTAGATAAAACTATTCAAATAGTAGCACGATAGGAAAAGGAAAATTTAATACGTATTTGAAGGGTACGGAGAGAGTTGAAACCGTTTTGGAATCAAGCTTAGATCATATGGTAAATTGATACAATAGTTGGATGAAAGAAGGACAGAAATGAGTAGACATTTTGGAAATTTTAGTAGAATTAATGAAGAAACGGAAGAGAAAATTCATATTATTGAAGAAATTCTATCTGAGGCAAATATTGATTATGATTTGTATTCAGGATACCCTATTATTAATGAACACTTAAAAAAAGAATTCGTGAAGGGTTTTTTTATTACAAAGAAATGTTTGCTGGTATTGTTTGAAAATGATGAGGAGCAAGTAAAGTTTGCTAGTAGTCTGATGAACCATATATCAGTTGATTCAAGTTTATTTACAATTGCTTTAAATTTTAACGAATATGTTAAGTTAATAGATTTAAGATGTGATATTGATAAAATCATAAATGACTTGAGTATATTAGATGATAAACTTTCTGATACTGATATTAAAAAGATTAATAGAGCAATCCAAAAATCATTCAATCTTACTAGCACTGATAATAGAACCATTACTAAAGATAATTCACTAGGATCGATAATTAAAGAAAGAAATACTTATATTAGTAGTTATGATGAGAAGCAATTTAATATGGTTCTAAACGAAGTGCAAAAGCATCAAAGAGTTCGGGGCTTGGCAGGCAGTGGAAAAACTATATTACTATTAAAAAAATTAGCTTATCTTCATTATATGAACCGAAAAACTAAAATATGTTTTGTTTTTTATACAACGTCTTTAAGATTGAGTATGGTTACTCTTTTTAAAAATTTTTACAAAGAATATGATACCTATCAGGAGCCTGATTTTGATAATGTGAAAATTTTCCATTCTTGGGGAGGGAAAGGTAAGAGAGGGTTTTATTCGGATTTATGTGAGTTAACAGATAAAGAATGTCTCAATTATAATGAAGCAATTGACTACGACTCTAAAAGAGAACCTTTTGAAGTTGTTTCGGAAAAATTGCTTAATGAATTAAAAACAGATTCTTCATATATGGGAACTTACGATTATGTATTTATTGATGAGGCGCAGGATTTTGGTATAAACTTCTTCCATTTAGCATTAAAGTCACTGAAAAATAACGGTAAAATAATCTACGCTTATGATGAACTTCAGTCATTAAAGGATGAATTATCAATTCCAAGCAAAAAAGAGATTTTCGGAAGTGACTTCGATTGTGAGGATATTAACCTTTCAACAAGTTATAGAGCTCCTCTTGAAATATTAACTACAGCTCATGCATTAGGTATGGGAATTTATAGGACAGTTGACAAAGGAACAACTCCTATTGTAAATCTCGTAGATAATAATACTTTGCTTGATATGGGGTATGAGAACTTAACAGAAGAGTTTACACCTAATCATTTGGTTGATTTGAAAAGGAAATATGAACAAGAAAGTGGAATAATAGTAGATGCACCAAAAGCTTTTTCTAATGCTTCAGATCAATATAATTGTTTAGCTAAAGACATTATTAACTTAATTAAATCAGAGGATGTACTTCCAGAAGATATAATGATTATTGATTTAAATAGTTCTCAACTAACCAAAAATCATGAAAAATTTAGTGAACAATTTGAAAATTCATTAGTTCAAAATCAAATGGATGAAACATATCATGTGAGATTAGTCAGTAGTAAAACTCCTTCTATGAAGAAGGAGAAAGGAGCAATTAACTACACCTCAGTATTTCGAGCCAAAGGTAATGAAGCTAACTTGGTGTTTGTAATTAACTGTAATAGATTGACACAATTAGCGAATGGGACTTATAGGAATGAAATTTTTACAGCTATGACACGTGCAAAAGTTAAAGTTTGGCTTTATGGGACTAATGTAGATTTTCTTTCAAATGAGATTGAGGAGGTTAAAGTAAATAATTATCATTTAATATTTAATTACCCTACGGAAGAACAAAAAAGAAGTATTAGATTGATGGGGGACGAAGAAGAGAAAATAGAAACGAAGGTTATAGCAGCAGAAGGTTTATCGGTAGAAATTCTCGAAGCAATTTTAGCTCAAAAGAGGGCAGAACAAAATGTCGAATGAAAAAACTGATTATGAAAAAATTTTGTCTGATTTTTCTAAAATTGGAATTTTGAAAAGAGATACACAAATTGTGATGTTAACTAAATATCCAGAGTGTAACTCTTATAATGAGAAAAGGCAAATAGGAAAGAAGACTTCTAAATTCACGTATGAAAATTACCAAACTCGCTATAGAGAATGTGATAAGGAAGAAAACTGGCAAATAAAACTATTAGATGACTCCTTGATAAGTTATTTTTATGAATTTGATAGTTCGGGAGGGCTACTTCAATATTCTCTTTCATTTATACCAGCATTTGATGAAGGTCAAATTGTTGGGGGAAAAGATGACTGGGAAATCCGAGAAACTTTAATTCCTTGTTTTAATGACTATCTAAGAATAGACTTTTCTGATGTTGGGTATAAAAAAGCTGTACATGAAAAGCAACATCTTCATAAAGGTTTAGTTGAACGCAATAAAATTAAAATGGATATGGAGAATTTAGAACTCCTAGAAGATGGCACGTTTAGGCATGAACTTAGACTTCCCATAAATAAAGTGATATTTCCTCTAGATTTTCTTTATCTAATTACAAAATATATTTATGACGATCGAAGTACTATAAATATAAATAAAGAATTTGAAAGACGTGATTTAATACAAATAGATGAACAAGACTTCTCGATAAATAATTCTTTCTTCAATAATTAGGTCTTTTTATGCTCAAAGTGATTTTTAAATCTAAATACTCTTCTATTTCTACCTCATATGCTTCACTGTCTTTTTGTGGAATTGATGTCCAAAGTCTGTAATGTTTGCTGTGTCGACAATACCTATTTATTTATAAACCACAATTGGGTTTGATACCTCTTCAGTAGTAAATATTTACGGATTGTTGTTAATAGCTGTATTCGTTGTTTTTACATATATATTTACCTAACAAGAACTTGCTAAAAGAAAATTAATAGTGGACAATCGTCCACTTTTTTTATACAATGAATTCAACCAAAATGGTTTAGTTTTGTAATTTATACTGAAAGGAGGTACTGTTCTTTGGATGGATTGTATGCAATAGTAAGTAGTACAACAAAACAAGCACTATATCAGTTTATGAAGGATGAAGATATTTCATTGCTGAATTATCATTTTAGCCATTATTTTCAGTTCTGTATTCAAGAAAATAATATTAAAGTGATTCCACATCATTTTTCAAGTCATAAGATTGAAGGATTAACAGTAATGGATAAGCTAGGCATAAGTTTTTCTTATGAACGAGAAAATCCTAAAGTGAAGCAAAATTTCACCTTATGTCACGAGTTAGGACATTTTATTCTAAAACATGATGGTTCTTATTTTGCGGAGCTTGTAGATAACCAAGAAGATTTACTGGAACGAGAGGCTAATATCTTTTCCGCTATAGTGCTTATGCCTGATATTGTTCTATTATCGAAAATTTATTATAGCTGTGATTCTTTTCAACGAGTACAGAATAGTCTAGAAGTATCGAAACAGGCATTTTACTTTCGTCTCTTAGATTTATTACGAGAATATTTTCCCCATAGAGAAAATAAATTAAAAATAGCTATTGATTCTTATATTATTGGAATTAATGATTCTATACACCTTCTATTTCATGAGATAAAAGATGAACTTATCAAGGAGTTCCATCAGTTTCAACCTTCTATTATTAACCAAATTAAACACAGTGTTAGTAAAGTAGGTTTCACAACTAGTCAAGAATACCCAGACTTATTGAATCAAGATAATTGGAAAGTAATTAAAGATAATAGTATCAATTTAAAAACGTGGCTTATTTATAATAAAGGGAAGTCGATTGCGTATGTTTGGGATAAAGAAAAATTCTCAGATGAAGAGGCAAGAAAAAAGGCAGAATTACAGTTACTATTAATGTGAGGTGAACTATGTATCAACCAGAAAAACTAAAAGCTCGTAGAAAAGAGCGAAAAATGACACAAAAGGATATAGCAGATCAATTAGGGATTAGTTATCAAGCCTATTCAGCATGGGAACGAGGCGTAAAAGCACCATCCAAAGATAAAGTAAACCAGCTAGAACAAATACTTAAAGTACCCAAAGGGTATTTTACTGAAATTGAGATAGTACGATTGTACAATGTTTTATCTGATAAAGGGCAAAATCAAGTTTTAGAATACACTCGTAAGTTAGTTCAAGAAGAGTCTAGAAAAATTGTTACGGTTTCAGAAAATCTCTATGAGTACCATGTATACGAAAAAATGTCTGCTGGTATCGGTGCATCAGTTTATGATAATCGAAACTACGACACTGTTTATTTTGATGAAGAACTAGCTCATGATTTTGCTTCATGGGTATCTGGAGATTCTATGGAACCTAAATATCATAACGGTTCAGTAGCTCTTATTCGTGAGACAGGTTTTGATTATGATGGAGCAGTCTATGCTGTAGTATGTAATAACCAAACCTATATTAAACGAGTTTACCGTGAAGAAAATGGTTTGCGATTGGTTTCCATTAATCCAAAATATAAGGATATCTTTATTTCTTATGATGAAGATCCACGAGTAGTAGGAATTATTGTTGGAAATTTTATGCCGTTGAAAGAAGGAAGAAGAGATGGATAGAAGGAAACTATACGCAGGTGATTTACAAATAGATTACTTTTCTGAAAGCTACTCACATTTTGAGGAGGATTTCCAAAGGTATTCTAATATGAGCGTTCCACTAACATTTTTGACTGATGATATTCTTCGCACGATGGCATTATGTCACACTAACTACTTCAGATTAAATCAAGAAAACGCTAAAGATGGACGAAATCATTATTTTATTTTTAGGATTAAGCAAAGGAAAGAGATGAAAAATATAAGGATATTTGAGTATAGCCATCATTCGTTAAGTTTAGAAGGAAAATAAAAGCATAGATAAACCAAACGACATCTCAAAAGTAAGAAACTAAAGATCTGACTTTTGGAGTCTTTTGTTATGAATTTGACTAATGAGAACAAGGTTCAGATTTTTAAACTCAGAAAAGAAGTTCAAAGCTTCAGTATTTGTCAGTTAGATGTAGGACGAAGATTTATGTTCTTAAATGCATGATAGGTTGGATTGATCACTAAGGATTAGAAATTGTCCTAAAAGGGAAGAATTATTATTCTCCTGAATTAAAACAAGAAATAATTGACAAAGTACAGCTTAGCGATAATTCACACCAAACTGTGTCTCTGAATTTCGCTCTACCAAGTAGTGAATTGTTTCCTGACTGGATTGAATAGCAAAATACTAGAAAAAAAATAGAAGAAGAGTGGTCACTCTTCTTTTTTTGTTGCGTATAGTCCGTTGACTGATAGTAATAAAAATATAAAAATAAAATATATTGGTTGGAGGAATAAAGCATGACAATTTTTGAAGAGTTTGGTTTAAGATTAAAGGAACTCAGACTTGAAAAAGGATTTAGCCAAGAGAAATTTGCATTGAAAATTGGATTGGACAGGACATATTATAGTTCTGTGGAACAAGGGAAGAGAAATATTTCTTTGAGGAATATTGATAAGATTTCTAAAGGTTTCGATATAAGTATTTCAGATTTATTTAAAGGAGTTGAAGAATGAAATGGTTCCTTTAATGAGCTTTTGGCCAAGTGTTTACAAACGTATTTTGAACCAAGAAAAATTAATTGAATATCGAAGACGTTTTCCAAAAGATTGTAAATATGCATATATGTATATTAGTAAACCTGTCAAAGCAATATGCGGTATTATTTATTTCGGCAGGATGCATTCTCTAGAGGATTGGGCAAGAGAATTCAAAGATGATCCACAGATAATGAGTCGAATACAAGAATATTCAGATTCTTACAATTTTGGAATGGAAATTGTTGCTATTCAAAAGATAAATCCAATATCTTTAGATGAACTTAGAAAAAATATTACTGGCTTTACTGCACCACAATCATACCTTCTGTTAGAGAATAACGAAAATTTGAAACATTATATTGAATCACATGTTCAATATAATGGTGAAAAGATTGTGAACGATTTGGAAAATATTTTCCCAAAACATATATGCTTAAAGGATGAATAATGATAAAAGTTTTTGAAGCTTTTGCTGGTTACGGTAGCCAAAGAATGGCACTAAAAAATCTTAATATACCTCACGAGATAGTTGGAATTTCAGAAATTGATGGCGACGCTATATTATCATATTCTGCTATACATGACGATTTAGCTGTGAAGGTGGAAAATTTTGATGATATTCTCCCTGAGAAAAAAATTGAATATCTAGAAAGTATAAATGTTCCACTTGATTATAAAACTTTTGAAAATAAAGCTAGAAAATTAAAAGGGAAGAAACTTAGGGAGCAATATGCAGCAAATATACTAAGTAAGAACTATGGAGATATTAGAAAAATTGAACCAAGTGCCTTACCTGACTTTGATTTTTTTACTTATTCATTTCCATGTCAGGATATTTCTGTGGCAGGTCACCAGAAAGGACTAGATAATGGATCCGAAACAAGATCAGCTTTACTTTGGGAATGTACCAAAATAATAAAGTGTAAACGTCCAAAATATCTCATGATGGAAAATGTGAAAAATTTGGTTGGCATAAATCATAAAGAAAATTTTCTTAATTTTTTATCGCTTTTAGAAGAATTAGGCTATACGAATTATTGGGATATTTTGAATGCAAAAGATTACAATTTACCACAGAGCCGATCGAGGGTTTTTTGTATTAGTGTGCTGAATCCCGAAGAAGATTTTCTATTTCCTGATAAGGTAGAGTTAGAGTTAAAAGTAGATGATTTATTGGAGGAGGAGGTTGATAAGAAGTTTTTCTTAAAAAATAATCAGGTTACAAAGACGCCAATTAAACAAGATTATATCTATTGTCTAGATGCTAACTATTGGAAAGGGACTTTTTTAAAAGACTTTTTAAAAAGTAAAAGACGTCAACTGGTTTCTGGAGAAAAAAACGACGAGGGCTTTTATCCCTCTCGTAGATTAACACCAAGAGAAACGTGGCGCTTTATGGGAGTAGATGATTCTGATTTTGAAAAAGCTCAAATATTTGTAAGTAATACTAATCTTTATAGACAATCTGGGAATAGCATTGCAGTTCCAGTATTAGAAGCTATTTATACTAATCTATTTAAAAACGGGAGTAAAAATTATAATGAATGAGAAAGAACAATTGATAAAAATCTTCAGAGAGAGAGTTAAAGGAAGGATACCTGATGTTAGTACAAGCAATCCAAGGCATGATGGTAAGTATGGTCACTGGTTAGAAAGACAGTATCAAATCTCGGCAAATGCCGATAATAAAGCAGATATTTTAGGCTATGAACTAAAAAATGCTACGAGCTCGAAAACCACATTTGGGGATTGGTCTCCTAACTACTTTATTTTCAAAGATAAAAAGTTCTTCCATATTTTTAATGGTGATAAGGCTCCTGAGAGACAGGACCAATTTGTTAGAATGTTTGGCAAACCAAATGCTAAAAAACAAGGAAGGTACTCATGGTCAGGTCAACCAATTCCAAAATTGGGAAACTATAATTCCTTTGGAACAATTATGGTAATAGAACCAAATCTGGATATTGCTATTTATTATGATCATTCAAAAGATCAGAGAATTGATAAAAGTGAAATTGTACACCCTGAATTTCGAAATGGAATCATAGAGATAGCACGTTGGTTTGGGGCTACAAAGCCAGCAAACTGTGGTAACAGTGTTAAAACTCTTAAGGAAAAATTAGAAGATAAATTTAATCAAAATGGTTGGTTTACTTGTAAATTGAATTCTCAAGGTGCCTATGATCGTATTTGTTTTGGTGCTCCCATGAATTATGATAATTGGATAGAGTTGGTTCGTAGTGGCGAAGTTTTCTTTGATTCAGGTATGTATGAAGGTAACAATAGGCCCTATTGTCAGTGGAGGGCCAATAATAGTTTTTGGGAAAGTTTGATTACGGATTGTTATTCTTAAAAAAGTAACTCATCTAGATTTCTTAGTTATACAGAGATCTAGATGAGTTTTTTTTGAAAAAAATAATTCGGTTATCCTTTTTTATGATAAATTATCATCAGAAAAGAAACTGTAATCATTCATAAATTTTAGCATCTGTTTTGCTACAGCATTGATTACGTTTATACTAACAGAGTTACCAAATTGTTTATAAGCTTGAGCATTTGATACTGGGATTACAAAATTTTCAGGGAATCCTTGCAAACGTGCGCATTCTCTAGGGGTTAACATTCTTGGATTTTTGCCTACTTGTTCCACTAAGGCTTCACTACCGTCCTTGTAATATCGAGCGCTAATTGTATTTGTATATGGACTACTAGAATTAACAAGATTGAAACCAAAGCCATTTCCTTTTTTCTTATGTGCTTTTCGGCGTTCAATATGTCCGTTGTAGAGCTTATCAGAAATAGTATATTTTTCTGGTACATTTTCCTCTAAAATTGAACCTACAGAGATAGTACTATTTGAATTACCGATTGGATATATAAATTCTTCGTGAAGAATAGGCAGATAGTCTCTATTAAAACCTACGATGATAATACGTTCTCTATTTTGGGGTAAACCAAAGTTTCGTGAATTGAGAATTTGAGGTTCTGGAACATAGTAATTTAACTCGTTCAATGTATTTAAAATTACATTTATTGTACGCCCTTTGTCATGACCTTTTAATTGTTTAACATTCTCTAACAAAAAAGCTTTAGGTCTTTTTTCTTTAAGTATTCTAGCAATATCAAAAAACAGTGTTCCCCTCGTATCCTCGAATCCCTTTTTTAATCCTGCTTGAGAAAAAGGTTGACAAGGAAATCCTGCTAAAAGTATATCATGATCTGGAATTTCAGTTTCATTAATTTTTGTAATATCTCCAAAGGGTGTTTCACCATAATTTATTCGATATGTTTTTTGAGCAAATTTATCCCATTCGGATGAAAAAACTGTTCTGCCCCCTTCAGATTGAAATGCTAGTCTTATTCCTCCAATACCTGCAAAAAGATCGATTTGAGTAAACTTAGCATTTGATTTGGACGGTGCAGTAAACTGGGGTTCAGTCGGAAAGTTAATAATAGCGTTGTAAATTTTGGGGGGAATATCTAACTTCTCTTCTTCCCATAGTTTTAAATTTTTTTCTTCCTCTTTACTGAAGTTTAGAGAATCCGATAATTCTTTCCTTGAAATATCTAGTTTTTTTCGTATTTGAAGAATTTGTTTAGCTTTTGACAATGTTTAATTAATCCTTTCATTTTTTAATTTATAGTAAAATTTTATCATATTAGCAAAGTAAAATAAGGAATATGTGTTTGTAATAAAGGAGACTATCTCAATAACACTCAAACTTATTAAGTTTAAAATATAAGTGCAAACTCGTTGATTAATATTTATAAAACTAGATGATATGATTGATTCGCCTAGTTTTTATTTTGTCTAAGATCAGTCAATAAGGAGATATTTTAACTGTGTGAACCTACTTACAATTATTTTAGATTTTTCCTTTAGTCAAACAATTCATCTTTAGTAGGCTCAATAATTTCAGTATAAAAATTTTCAACTTGAGATATCAAATAAGGTTTTGAAGCATCTGGTGTTTGAATTAATAGTTCGTTGAATGAGTTGAGAGATGTTATATCATTTATAGAAATGTTAAAAGCCTTAGACTTACAAAGTGCCATCATTTCATTTCCAAAATGTCTTATTTTTTCAGTATTTTGATCATTAAAAATATTCTTTTGAATCAAAATTTCAAAGTTTTTGATGAATTCATAAAGATTTTCGTATTGTTCTTCTAGATTTGGCATTGTGTATCCTTCCTACCTATGGATATATAGCTTAATAGCTTAATTATAAAGTTAGCTACCACTTTTATAGTATTCACGTTTTATACCTGAGATATTGACTATGATAGCACCATCTTTGGTTTGATAGTTTATAGTTGAATTTGTAACATTAGTACCTAATAATTTAAATGTACTATTTTTTCTATTACCTGTAAAATTTTCAGCTTAACCATGATCGATAATACCTTTATCTTCTTTTAATATTCACCATCTAGAGACCTGATTTGTAAAGAATGGCAAGCAACTAAAATAATAGAGCTTATAGAAATAGAAACAGAATAACAGTTTTTTTATTTTATATCCCCTCAAACCGAGAATATTTTATCATATTTAATATAAATGTATCTCTATAAGAGAAAAGTCGAGTGAAACATACTTTTAAGATATTTTTACAAGGATAGAAAAAATATCTTAAAAGTGATACAATATTTGAAAATATAAAGAATTTAGAATTTATACTGAGGATTAAAATTATGGTAAGTAAAGCCATTGTCTCACAGCAAGATATCATGAATTTTCTAGATGATTCATATAAAAAAATATTAAATGGCGTTCCTATGGTTAGTAAGCCAATCGATAGTTTTGCAGATGATTATTTAAGTAAATATGATTCCAAAGAAAAAGCTTGCAAAGAAATGTTAAACAAACAAATGATAAAATGTACCACGTCAGGAGTTGTTAGTGGATTAGGAGGTATTATTACTTTGCCAGTAGCAGTACCTGCCAATATTGCGAATGTATTATATGTGCAGATGCGTATGATAGCTTGTTGTGCATATATGGCGGGGTATGATTTAAAAAGCGATCAAACCCAGACATTAGTTTATGCTTGTTTAGCTGGTGTTGCAGTCAATCAGATATTAAAGAAGGCTGGAATTAAGCTAGGAGAAAAAGTAGCAATAAAGATGGTGGAGAAAATCCCTGGGAAAGTACTTATCTCGATTAATAAGAAAATCGGTTTCAGATTAATTACTAAATTTGGAAATACAGGGATTGTTAATTTAGGGAAATTAGTTCCAGGTGTAGGAGCTGTAGTTGGTGGAGGTTTAGACTATTTAGAAACAAAAATTATTGCAGAAAGAGCATATAAATGGTTTTTTGAAAATAATTTTGATGAAAAAAATAGTAATATAGAAACAAAGAAATTACAGAATTAAGAAATCATCTTCATTACAAAGATTCTTAGGATGAAAAAATACTTTAAATATTTTACTTAGCCAAAATAGTTGGCGAAATAAAATATTCAAGGCATTTCGAATTTACTATACGAGATGCTTTTTGTGTTTATGCGATTTCGTTCTAAAAAATACTAATAACAATAAGTGAGACATTTCATTTGTGTATTTTCTAGTTTTGCCGTAATAAGAAATAGTAGTTAGAGAGTTCCTAAAGGAGTTTACAATTATGGGTACTGTTATATACAGAACAAAACAATTCGCACCCTACGCTGAGTACAGTAAATATTGGAATGAGTATACTCAGGAAAGAGATGAAGTTATTAAATATGTTTATAATAAAGTTAAGTATTCAGATCGTGGATTACGTGGATTAAGAAATACGACAACCCGTCACGAAAAAGATAGATGGACAATAGGAGATGACGATTTCCCTGATTGGTTATATCAATATGTACATTCTTACGGATTATCTAGCGAAGGTAAGAGAATTGTAAAACAATGGAGAGTGAAGAAATACCTTTCTGATATAGAAAGCCATAAGGAACAGGGACACTATGTTGATGAAGAACAGAAACTAGTTGTTACGAACCATGAGGTCAAAATTTTTAACGAGTCTACAGAAATCCCTCAGTGGATGGATATCACTGGATTAGTGAAAGAAGCATATAATCGAACTCGTATTTCACCTAAATTTATGGAATCTGTGAGAAATAAATTCGAAGATGGTGAGATAAATTATGACAAATTACAGTCGATGGCTACTAAAAATAAAGTAATAAAGAAACAAAGAGAAAAAGAAAAGAAAGAGAAAGAAGAAGCTGAAATATTTGGCCGACTGTTTGTAAAACTTCGCAAGAATTTGGTTGAAGTAAAGTCTAAACTAAGCCAAGAAGCAAGTGAAGATATTGATTTTCTTATTGGATTAATAGATGAATCAGAGATAAGTCGTACTAGTTATTATTATTTATATAAAGAGGCTCAGGAGATTATTTTAAAGGGAAATGATGGACAGTGAAATGGCCTACGTGGCTAGAATACATTTAAAGAGAAACAATGATAATGTTAGAAAAGAATTAATTGATTTTTGTTTAAATGGTTCTAAACAGTATCTAGCACTTGGCTGGAGTAGATTAAGTAGTGATATTAAAAAAGATGATTTTCAAGAATACTACAATCGAATAAAAGAAGAGAGAGGTAGAGCAAACTCTGCAATAAATGTTTTTAGAGATACAAAGGCTGATGATCTATTTTGGACACGAGACTTAAATGGAAATTATTGGATTTGTAGGGTAAGGTCACAAGTTGAGGTAGTATGTGATGAGTACTTGGATATTGGAGCAATCATACCTGTAGAGGCTTATAATATTGGAATGCAAGTTCCAGGTCAAATCAAATCTTCTTTCAATAGACCTCGAGGAGGAACAGTTGAAAGAATTCATGATGAAATAATAATAGAATACTCAAAGAAGATTTTCAATCAGATGTCAAAGAGTAAATTTTATAAGGTTATTCCATTTGAGGGCAGGCTTCTAGATAATTTACCAGATTTTGATTTAGAGGAACTTGTTATTTCCTATCTCCAAATAAAAGAAAACTACTATGTTCTATCCAATTCAATTGCAAATAAATCTACTACTATTAAGATTGAGTGTGAAATGATTTCGAGGGATGTTGATAACCCTAGAAAAGCAGTAGTTCAAGTGAAGGGGAGAAAAGCAAAAGAACTTGATGCATTAGAGTTTAAACAATATGTTGAGAAAGGATATATAGTCTATCTATATGCACCACTAGTAATTAATCTAGATCAGCTTAAGAATGTAGTTCGGATAACAGATAAAGACTTATTGGATTTCTATAAGAACAATAAGTCGATTCTTCCAGCATCTATTACTCAATGGGAAGACTTGTTTATTGATGTTATATAATGAATAAGGAGACATCACCTTTAATTAAAAAAGGTAGAGAAAAAGGTAGAGTTTGAATTGAAATTCAGTGCAATATATCGCATTTGACAAAAAGAAAAAACGCTTGAAATCAGCGTTTTTCTTTTGTATTGATTTTTTGTGACTTTAAGTCCGTTTCGCTCCGAAGGTGCGAAACAAATAAACCACCCGCTATGCGGGTGCGCATCGAAGGTTATACCGTCATAACAAAAACACTCCAAACGAGTTACAATATGGGTGTTCAAGCCAATTGTAAAACGAAAGGAGTTAAGACTATGGCGCAAAAAGCTCACAGTTTATCACATACAAAATGGATGTGTAAGTACCACATTGTATTTACACCTAAGTATAGACGAAAAATAATCTATAATCAATATAGGAGTAGTCTGGGAGAGATTTTTCATAGACTATGCCAATATAAAGGCGTTGAAATAATAGAAGGCCACTTAATGCCAGATCATGTTCACATGCTAGTAAGTATACCACCACGAATGAGTGTAGCTAGTTTTATGGGATATTTAAAAGGTAAAAGTGCCT